>Ga0209541_10000333_pt1 | contig 92273 bp, 104 predicted proteins | sample RifCSPlowO2_01_FD_184027 | JGI IMG/M metagenome (GOLD analysis project Ga0209541, IMG submission 184027) | Groundwater microbial communities from Rifle, Colorado - Rifle CSP2_plank lowO2_0.1 (SPAdes) (version 2) | ecosystem: Environmental > Aquatic > Deep subsurface > Groundwater | place... | reverse complement strand
TTCCCCGTATGGGACGACCCCCTTGTCGTTGCTCTGCTCTCTGTTCAAATGGCTCACAAAGGGCATTGCATCACATTTCAATGAGCCGGCCCATACAAAAGTATAAAAAGGAGAGTTCTTTGCTGAACAGGAGGGGGAAACATGAAATCATCCGACAGGAAGGAATTCGAGATGGAAGACAATCAGAGAGAAGAGGACGTCTACACTAAAGAAGGCAGGGAAAAGCTTGTTGAAGATTCAGAAATATCTGATTTGGAAGAAGGGTTTATGGAAGGCGCGGCAAACGCCGGCTCTGGCGCAAAATGCAGAAACTGCGGGAAGATACTTATAGATGCAGATTCTGTGGTGGAGAAGGAGATTGACGATGAAGATATGAAGTTCTGCTCAGACCACTGCTCCGAGTCCTTTGAACAGCGCAGGAAAGGCAAATGGCAAAAGAAAGGCAGATAATAGTGTCGCAAAATACAGCCTTAATCCTCGGCATACTCGTCATTGCAAGCCTGGGGATTTCTGTCTATAACCTTGTGAGTATCAAAGCCGCTCCGCAGAACAGCATCACTGGCGCAGCAACCAGCCAGCAAGCGCAGGAAGTGCAGGAATTCCTCAATCAGGTCACTTCTATCCAAGGATTGGAGCAGTACAGGAATGTGAATCCCCTGGCGATTATCCAAATCAATGAGCAAAACATCGCAGAACTCCAGCAGCAGATTGCTGGAGTCACAAATGCCCATCTTGGAGAGATTATCATCGAGTATCCGAATGCCATCTTTATCTATGATGCCCGGACAGGATCAGTTGCAAGAATTATAAGCACGCAGGAAGCTGCAGCGAATGCGATCCTTCAAAGGCTCAACAGCCACGCTGAGCTTGGGGACTTAAGGCAGATCACTCCTGCCATCGGTGTGATAAGCAACGAGTCTCTGATCGGTTTGAAGGCGCAATACCCCTCATACTTCAATGATGTAACGCCAGGCCAACTGCTGGTGAAGTATCCCCAGCACCTCGTGGTGTACGATGCTCAGGCAGACACGATCCAGAAGATTTTCACCATCAGCGAACAGTTGCCTTAATCCTGCGCACACCCTTTCCAATCCCTTCTTCGCTGACAATCTTGAAGCTTCCGAGCTCTGACGTATTGGTCACATGAGGCCCGCCGCAAAACTCCTTAGAGAAGTCACCAATAAAATAGACCGAGACCCGATCCCCATAACTCTCCCCAAATTGCATCTGGCAGCCTAATTTTTTTGCCTTCTCAAAAGGCATCTCCTTGCGTTCAACAGGGATTGCCTCTTGTATTTTCCTGTTCACAAGCTCTTCAACTTTCTTAATCTCATCCTTGGTGAGCTTCCGCCCAAGGTTGAAGTCAAAACGCAACCGTTCAGGAGTGATGTTCGACCCTTTCTGCACAATACCCTCATCAACAACCATCCGTAACGCCTCATTCAGGAGATGGGTCGCAGTATGCAATTTGACAGTATTCGCTGAAGTGTCAGCCAGCCCTCCCTTGAACTTCTGCTCAGCTCCCCGCCTGGAGAGGTCCTTATGCTTCTCAAAGTCCTCAGAAAAGCCATTCTCGTCCACCTTCAGCCCTTTTTCTTTTGCAAGCTCAACAGTCATCTCAATCGGAAATCCATAGCTTTGAAAAAGCAGGAATGCTTCACGCCCTGAAATAAGTTCCTTCTTGTCCTTGACAAACCTCCCAAACTGACGGAGCCCTTTCTCAAGAGTCTGCCTGAACTGTCTCTCTTCCTTCATCAGCTCATTCAGGATGGATTGTTTTTTCTTTTTTAATTCAGGATAAGTATTCGAAAACATATCAACAACCAGCGCCCCTGCCTCTTTGGTGAATCCCCGGGATATTCCAAGGAGATTTCCATGCCTGACAGCCCTTCTGATAAAGCGTCTGAGGATGTAGCCCTGATCCACATTGCTTGGAACAACCCCCCGTTCATCTCCCAAGATAAACACTGCTGCCCTGAGATGATCAGCAATAATGCGGAAGGATCTTTCCTGGAATTCATCAGGATCTGCAATCCCTGAGAGCAGCTTGAGGTTGTCAATCAGGGGGATAAAAAGCTCGGTTTCAAAAACGGATTGCTTTCCGTTCAGGCTCGTAACAACCCTCTCAACACCCATTCCTGTGTCAACATTCCTCTGGGCAAGAGGAACAACGCTTCCATCCTTCTTCTTCTCATACTCCATGAAGACATCATTCCATATCTCAGCCCATCTCTTGTCTCTGGGATCAAATTTCAAAGGAGCCTTTCCGCTTCCTGTCCAGAAGAACATCTCAGTATCAGGCCCGCAGGGCCCTGCCTCTCCCACAGGCCCCCACCAGTTGTCTTCCTTTCCAAGCTTTGCTATCCTCTCTTCAGGAACACCAAGTGATCTCCAGATTTCATAAGATTCCTTGTCAAACGGAGCATCCTTGTCTCCTTTAAACACAGAGACCGCAATCTTCTCTTTTGGCAGGCCAAGCCACTCCTTGCCTCTCAGAAACTCCCAGCTCCAGCTGATCGCCTCTTGCTTGAAATAATCTCCCAATGACCAGTTCCCGAGCATCTCAAAAAAAGTCAGGTGGAAATTGTCTCCAACCTCGTCAATATCTCCTGTCCGTATGCATTTCTGCACATTAACAAGCCGCCTTCCCAAAGGGTGCTTCTGCCCCATCAGATAAGGAACCAGAGGCTGCATCCCTGCTGTTGTGAACAATACGGTTGGATCGTGCTCAGGCACAAGCGACGAAGAAGGGATCAATGCGTGATTCTTTCCCCTGAAAAAAGTAAAGTATTTCTTCCTCAGTTCGTCAGCATTCATGGAAGGAAAGAGTTGCTGCTGGTATTTAAATGTTTAATGGGGAGAACAGAGAGCCTAGATACATAACCAGAGGCGAGACCAGTATTCTCAATTGCTCATCCTTTGACCAAATCATTTATCATCTGCTGGCGAACCGCCTGCCTGGCTTCGCAGAGTGCATGGTGGACAATACCTTTTGAGGCGTTGTCTTCCCGTGCGAGAGCGTCAGCTGAATAGCAGATGCCCCGCCCATTAAGTCCACAATGCTGCCTGTACCATTGTTTATGGATATCAGGTATTGCCACCTTATCGAGTGCATGTTCGAGTTGTGGCGTTGAAAAATGGATTCTTCCATCATAGTAGATGCCATTTTTCCTAAGAAAGATAGACCGCCTGGTCATTTGACTCTTAATGCAGTTTATAGTAACGGAGTGAGAATTTGCTAAGGTTCGGTTGGAATAAGTATCGCCGTCAAGATACCCGCATTTAATGAGGTAAATTCTGTTGTACTTAGGACCAAGATTTTTAGCTTGATAAAATATTTCAGAGATTTGATGCAACATCTGGGCGCGGTATGTGCTTATAAGGGAATCGCCTGGCTTTTGCAAATCATCAATCATATCCAGTAGTTGCCGATGGAGTTTGATAACGCGAGCTTCCGGTACTCCAAACATTTCCCCCACTTCTTTCAGGGTATAATCACACCCATCCTCCAAGCCGGTAAGCATACGGAATATATTTTTTGATTGCTCAGGAACATTAAGCCTGCTCACAAGCCTACGTGCCTTGGCTAGTTCCTCAGCATTCATGGCTTCCTCAGAAGGCCATGGCGTTTTCATATCCGCAAGAACGTCTTCAAGCTTGAGTGTTCCTTCTTCGTTGACAACGACATCAAGATTGAGAAGGGATTCAAAATTGAATGCGGGGCCTGCAGGCGTAAATGTAAGAAACTGCAAATCCCCTTTAAGAGCTCCAGAAGGGTATTTAGGGAATGCTTCAATGACTTTCTGAAAACTTGGCTCTTTACCATGCTGATCAATGTAGTGGATTATCCAACCCGCAAGCTTGGACCTGCGCCCGTAGATCTTTCTAGGAATTCTGATTGGCCTGTCCTGAGTACTAATCGCTAGGTCTATTGAGTAATCGACCCAATAGGAAGCATACGTGGAAAGCCGATTAGGCATTCCCGTTCGTGGGTTGATTCTATCAGGATCAAATTTTAAGATGGCGCGGTGTAATCCAATATACCCTTCTTGTAAAAGGTCCATTGGGTCAAGGAGAATGCAGTTCTTCCTATTGGCCTTCACTTTTGAATAAACCAGCCTGATATTGGCTTCACCCAAATCATCCACAGCCGCCTCATCCCCTGCCCTAACCGGCATAAGCAGCTCATGCTCTTCCTTTGCCGTAAGCAGGGGCACCTGGCAGAAGTAGTTAAGAAAGCGCCTCTCAGGGCTTGAGCCGCGTTCAGGGAAAGAAAGCTCTCGCTCTCTCCGTATCCTCTCCGACCTTAGCTCCCTTCTTGGCTTTATGCCTCCATTTTTAATGCTTGCAAGCACACCCTTAGCATCTTCAGGAGATAGATGATAAGAATCTGTCATCGTTTCAGGCCTTTGAACAGGCAGTTCTCCTGCAAGAATTGCATCATAGACTTGATTATAAGAAAGCCCAAACTGTTTCATTGCCTCGGGGATTGTGATACTAGTCCCCCTCACCCTTTTTTTAGGAACAATACTGCCTTCTGGGCCATAGACGGGTGAGACGCCTAATAAATTCAACATCACAACAACAACATCAGGATCCGCGTCAATCATCTCTGCAAGATCGTTCACAGGCTTGTCTGAATTCGCACGCAGGATTGCAAGATTGCCCAGAGTTGCCTTATTTAGGCTTACTTTTTCCATAGATGAAGGCAGAGGTAACGCATTATTTAAAACTATTTCCATAAGCTATTTATGAGTTTTTTTCATAGAGTTAGGAGTTGCCTGCAACACCGAAATGATAGTCCTGCTCCACAAAATAGCGAATTATGAATTTCCAGATAACGAAAACCGCACTAATCCCCGACCTAAAGGTCGGGGTTTTTGATCGCGCGGTTTTCGGGACAGGAAAATTGAAAAGCAATTTTCCGTCCCAAAAATCCTCGGATTTTTGTGGATTGAAAATTCGGGCTAAAGCCCGCGTCTTAAACCCCGAATTTTCAATAAACATTTCAAAGATACCTTCCAAGCTTTGCTTGGTTGCTCACATCTGCCAATAGCCTGCTCCTCCCCAATATCGGCTCAATATCATAATTAAATTTCCTCTTCGCAACAGCCTTGGCATAGCTCATCAAAAGCTCCTTGCTTGAAAACGTGAGCGGCCCCCCCATCATCGTCTTCCGGACCGCCTCCCTCACAACCCATACCCCTAAAGGGACAAGGTAGTCTCCTGTGATAAATCTTAAAACAAGGCAGCTTCCCTGCCTCTTCATATCCTTCAGCTTCTCCAGCACAGCCAAACGCGAAGCATAGAATCCGCCAGCAGTTTCCTCAACATAGCTCTTCCTTCCATCATAAGGCTCAAAGTCAGTAGTATAGTGAGAAGACCCCGCAAGCATCTCAAACAGCTCATACTGCCACACATCAGGAAACACCAACACCAAGAAATAATTCCCCAGATACCCCCCAAAATACGCCTGGTAGCCCCCAACAGGACAATCCTTGATCTGCTTGACAATATGATTGCCAAGAGTGCTGTCTGTTGCTGTAATAGACCATCGGGTAGGCACCATCTTCCTATCCTTCTTCATGCCCATAACTCCAGTAGAAAACACCCTCATAAGGTAAGTCTCATCATAGCCGTGCTTTTGCAGATACCCTAAAGCATCAGCAGCCTTCAGGTCAATATCGTTGTATACCTTCTCAATATGAACCGGAATCTTAGGGTTGGAAGTTATATCCATCTCCTTCAGCTGCGCCACTGGACCTGAAGGGGCGATATACGAATCAGTATTGATTCGAAAGAAAGGCCTCTTCTTCAGCTCGATCTCCACATCAACAGGCTTGCTGGCCATAGAGATCTCCTGCAGATCCATGATAGACCTTGCTCGGGCGCCCGTCTCCCTGACGTGGACAGCGCTCCTGGAATTCATAAGAGAGCTTCGATACTCAACAATCTTCCCTAAAGCCAGGCTGTCAGCAGCCCACTGCCTCGGAGCATCCAGCTTCCAGCTTTCATCAAAACTCTCAGGAGGCGCAAACACGCCTGCCTGCACAGCCGGATACCCAAACCTTCCGATGAAAGGCGCAACCCCTTGCGTGGAATAATGCTCTTTGCTGAACCGCTTCTTCAGTTGTATGACAGAATACGCCTTCATGCACACAGGGCAGTCCAGCTTCCCGCAGTTGAACAGAGGATGTTTTGAAGGCTTTGGCAGCATAGTAAAAACAGAGCCTTCCAAGAGTTAAAAAGGTTATTGAAACGGGGACGGTCTAATCTACGGAACTCCCCCCTTTTTGCTCCCTCCGTCGGGTTCGTTTGAACATCTCCGCATAGTTATAATGCGATAGTTATTGAAATATCTATAACTATATACATCTTTCGGTTGATATATGAATTATCATAATTATAGAAAGATTTATAAATATAAAGTTATAACTAACTCGTATGCAGGAGAATAATGATATACAAGACATTTGGGAGTTATATGGGGTTAAAGAAAATCCTTTCTCCATTTCTCCCATTATGGTTATGGGTGGCGCAATACCTATTGATTCCTTTGTTGGGAGAGGAGAATTCATAAAAAGGTTAAGTCGGATAATTGGTTCAAAAGGTGGGTCAAGGGTCTTTGTTTATGGAGATATCGGAATTGGAAAGACATCATTTGTGAATGTGGTAAGGAGTTCTGCTGTTCAAAAGGGATTTTTCACGCATTTTAAAGAGATAACAACGCAAGATAAATGGACGCCCGATGAATTTGTTTTAAATACATTATCCGCCATTTATTCGACTTTAAAACTTCTTAAAGAAAAACCTGTGAGTAAGGATACATATGATAGATTAGAAAGTCTATTCGAAATTGGCAAGACAAGTATTAGTGCAGGAATTTCGGTCGCTGGTTTTGGCGGGAATTATGCATCGCAGAAAAAATCACCCGATGTATTGCCCTCTGTCAGTCTGCAAAGTTTTTTTGCTGAGTTAATAGAGGAGATAAACAATAATACAAAAAAAGAGGTTATCATCCACTACAATAATTTGGAATTAATGTCTGAAAAGAAAATCAGAAGTTTATTTGGCACATTAAGGGATTATTTCCAAACAAAAGGGGTTCATTTTATTTTTATCGGAAATCTCACTGCTTTTTCCATACTTCAGAGTGTCCCAAGATTCTCGTCAATACTGTCAGATACCCCGTTTCATATTGAAACATTGATTTATAATGAGGTTATTGAGGTAATAAGAAAAAGATTTGAAGGTTTACGCATTTCAGAAAAACTCAATTTGATTTACCCCTATAATGAACATTGTTTGAAAATTCTTTATGAATTAATGGATGGGAATATTAGGGATATATTAAATAGTTTATCAACAGCTGTATTTCATGCTACGACGGAAAGTCCGGTTAAGCTGGATAAAAATAAGTTAGCAAGAGTTTTGAATGAAGTCTTAGAAAAAAGATACCTTAATAGATTAACTCCAAGAGAACGAGAAGTTTTAGGTGAAATTATAAAGCACAAAGAGATAACCAATAAAGCATTATCTGATAAACTAAAGATTCCTCGCTCTAATATTTCGAATTATATTAAGGACTTGGAAAATTCAGGTTGCGTATTTTTAAGAAGAAAGAATGGAAAAGATAAATTTTGGAAAGCTGACCCTAAGATAAAGTGGTTATTGCTTAAAGAAGATTCTCAACAGACCTTACCAACCTAAAGTGCCTCATGCGGCACCCTTACGTGCGTCCCACCAATGCAGCAGCCCCCGTTTTCGTGGTAATGCCACACTTTCGGGACTCAAAGACGTTTTTCGTTACCTTTATAAACTATATAAAACCCCTTTAGAAATGCACTCGCCAAGACATCCAGGTTCTGAAATCCTTTCATACCCATCTCAATCGAAGTCTAAGAAGTCTAAGGATACTCCAATAAAGCTATTGCAGAACAGCAAAGTATTTAACAAACCAGTAAGCAGGGAGTTCACATGAGCAGCGATATCCTTGACAGCCTTGCAGAAAGATCAGATGAGCATGAGTTTTACACTCCTTTTCCAAAAGGCTACAAGGCAGGAAAGGCAAAGTATGTCATCATAACAGGCTCAGTCATGTCTGGCGTAGGAAAAGGAACCCTGAGCTCTTCGATTGGCAATCTCCTGAAATGCCATGGCCTTGCAGTTGCTCCGATTAAATTTGACGGCTACCTCAATTACGATGCAGGCACGCTCAATCCCTTTCGCCATGGAGAGGTCTTTGTCCTGGATGACGGAACAGAATGCGACCTGGACTTAGGAACCTATGAGCGCTTCCTCAACCAGAACCTGAGCAAGGATAATTACCTCACTGCCGGCAAGATTTTCAAGACGATCATTGACAAGGAGCGAAAAGGGGATTACCTTGGCAGGGACGTCCAGTTTATCCCCCATGTTACCGGAGAGATTAAGAACTTTGTAAGGACATTGGCAGTGAGAACAAGCGCTGATGTGGTCCTTGTAGAAGTCGGAGGAACCGCAGGAGATTTGGAGAACTCCTACTTTCTGGAGGCAATGCGGGAGCTTTCCTATGAGGAAGGCAGGGAGAATGTCTGCTTCGTAAACGTGACCTATATCATAGATCCGAGCTCCCTTCAGGAACAGAAATCAAAGCCTGCCCAGCTTGGCTTGAGGATTTTGCTTTCCCTTGGAATCCAGCCCCATATCATCCTCTGCAGGGCAAGGAATGAGGTGACAGAGAAGATCAGGGAAAAGATATCGATCTACGCCAACGTTCCTGTGTCCCATGTTTTCAGCGTCCCAAACGTAAGCAATATCTACCAAGTTCCTATTGATCTTGAGACAAAAGGTCTGCACAAAGAGATATTCAAAATACTTGGCCTCAAACCGCGAACAAATGGGGACAAGGAGCTGACATCTGAAAACTGGAGAGAGATAGCAGAGGGTCTTGCCGGTGCAAAGAAAGAGGTCACCATTGGGATTATCGGCAAATATACAACTGTGCAGGACTCTTACCTAAGCATCCTCAAGGCATTGGAGCATTGCGGGTCAAAGCTCAGGATCAAGCCGATTGTGAAATGGGTCGAATCATCCGGCATTAAAGACATTCCAGGCTCCCTCAAAGGGGTTTCCGGCATCATTGTGCCGGGAGGGTTTGGGAAAAGGGGCACAGAAGGGAAGATCGCATGCATACAATACGCCAGAGAGCACAATCTTCCCTATCTCGGGCTCTGCTACGGCTTCCAGATGGCAGTGGTCGAGTTCGCCAGGAATGTATGCAAGCTGGATGCCAATTCCACAGAGATTGACCCAAAATGCAAAGATCCAGTCATTGATGTCCTGCCTGAACAAAAGAAGATCGAAGGCTTAGGAGGCAACATGCGCTTGGGTGGCCAGGATGTCAGCATCAAAAAAGGGACTCAGGCATACAGGATTTACAAAAAGGATACTGCAAGGGAGCGCTTTCGCCATCGCTATGAATGCAATCCCGAATACATCAAGACTCTGGAAAAGCATGGGATGGTATTCTCAGGAAAATCCCCCAAATACCCTATTATGCAGATTCTCGAACTCCCAAAAAATACCTTCCACATAGGAGTCCAGTTCCATCCTGAGCTGTCATCAAAGCCTCTGAGCCCCCATCCATTATTTGTGGGCTTTGTAGAGGCTGCAGCAAAGTATAAGCCAGGATAGCATTTCCAAGCCCAAGCGCCATTGAAAAGTTATGCAGCGCCCTCCTGTGAGCCATTGGAACAAAAGACTGTGCAACGACAAGAGGGTTGGCGCCTTCGGAGAATGTCGTTTTTCCTTAGCATCTGCGCATGGCGAACTTGGCGCTGCCGAGCGAAGCTAGCAACTTTTCAATGGCACCAGCCCAATAACTTTTTAAACACACCTTTTTTCTTGACTCTTGCATGGCAGAAGGGCAGAAAGGGATGCTGCAGAAGCTGAGGAGAGTATACGAGGAAAAGCTCCATATCCTGTGGCTCATCCCGAACATCCTTCTTCTTATTGCATTGATCCAGATAGGGCTCCAGTTCAGCCAGACCGGAGAGATTCTGCACAGGGGGGTTTCCTTGCGCGGTGGGTTTACAGTCACTGTTCCCACAAATCAGGAATTTAGCATTGACGAGATTCAAGATTCAATCAGCAGAGCCATTGCCTATGAGGTTTCAGTGCGGAGGCTCTCTGCTGCAGGAGCGCAGCTTGGATATATCATCGAGAGCTCTGTGGACCCGGAAAAGGAGGGGAATCTGGAACTCCTGCTCGCCGCGATAGAACGGAATCTGAATATGAACAGGGATGCATTCTCTGTTGAAATCATCGGAAGTTCGTTAGGTTCTGCATTCTTTAAGCAGGCCCTCAAGGCGATGCTCATCGCCTTTGTCCTCATGTCCATTGTGGTTGCCATCTATTTCAGAACATTTGTTCCCAGCCTTGCTGTTATTCTCGCGGCGTTTTCCGACATTGTCATCACCATGTCAATAACCAACATCCTCGGCATGAAGATCGGAACAGCCGGAATTGCGGCATTTCTCATGCTCATAGGATACAGCGTAGACACAGATATTCTCCTTACAACGCGCGTCATGCGGAGGCAGCAGGGAAGCGTCATGGACAGGATACTGGGAGCTATGAAGACCGGCTCGACGCTCAGCCTCACAACACTGGCTGCCGCCATTGCAGGCCTTGCCTTCTCGCAATCTGAGGTCATTCGCCAGATCATGGTGATTATCATCATTGGTCTTGTTGTCGATTTTATTGCCACCTGGCTGCAAAATGCGGCAATCATCAGCATGTATATGAAAAAGAGGGCCTAATGGGAAAGATAAAGCAGATCTTCCAGAATATACGCGTTATTATCATGGGGATTGTTTTGATCCTCGCGATCGTAGCTATATCTCCGAATCCCTTCAGCCAGGGCGTTGCCATACGAAGCGTAACCCCGAACAGCTCAGCCGCAATTGCTGGTATCGAAAACCCACCCAGCAGTATCTGGCCGATGGGAAGGGAGCGGATTGTGTCAATAGACAATAATCCCATAAGATCGGAAGCTGAGTACTATAGCCTCATCAGTGGATTAGAGCCAAACCAGACCCTTAACATCAAGACAGGCAAAAAGCTGTACAAGCTCAGGGTCAAGGAAAAGGTGAACACCACAGAGCTGAACGAAAGCGAGGATCGGGTGATTGAAGAGAGCATCGCAGTAAATGAGACAATAGACGGAACAGTGCAGGAGATTAATAGGACCATCAAAAGAGTGATCAGAGTTCCAAAGATAAAACGGGAGGTCCTTGGCGCAGAAGATATTGGATTGAGGATATTTGATGCGCCGGTCACGAACATTAGGAAAGGCCTTGATCTTCAGGGAGGCGTTCGCGTCATACTCCAGCCTGAAGAGGCCGTGAGCGAAGCGTATATGCTTGATGTCATCGCAACAATGGAGCAGCGCCTCAATGTTTTCGGGCTGAGTGACGTGGTGCTCCGCTCAGCAAGCGATCTTGATGGAAATCTGCTTGCAATAGTGGAAATCCCCGGAGCAAACGAAGAGGAGGTAAGGGATCTTATTGGAAAGCAGGGGAAATTTGAGGCAAAGATCAGCAATGAGACCGTCTTCAAAGGAGGAGAGGACATTACGTATGTATGCAGGAGCGCAGAATGCGCAGGCATAGACCCAGCCAGGGGCTGCGGGATTACAGAAAGCGGCCTGTGGGCGTGCAGCTATCGGTTCTCGATAACCCTGAGCCCTGATGCTGCAAAGAAGCAGGCCCAGGCTACAGAAAAACTCAGCATTGTGACTGAAGGAAGCCAGAGATACCTGAGCGAAGAATTGCTTCTCTTCCTTGACAACAGCCAGGTTGACTCATTGAGCATCGCTGCAGACCTTAAGGGAAGGGAAGTGACAGACATCCAGATCAGCGGCTCTGCTGGCGGAGCATCCAAGCAGGAAGCAACGACGAATGCTCTGCAGGGCATGAAGAAGCTCCAGACGCTCCTCATCACAGGAAGCCTTCCTGTAAAGCTGAATGTTGTAAAAGCCGATACTATCAGCCCCTTGCTTGGTGAAGAGTTCCTGAAGAGCACCCTCTGGATGGGAATTGCCGCCCTGCTGGCAGTGAGCGCAGTCATCTATGCAAGATACCGGAGGATGTCGCTCCTGATTCCGATGGCGGTGAATATCATTGTTGAGGTCGTGATTATGCTGGGAGTCGCTGCCTTGATTGGCTGGAATATCGATTTGGCTTCAATAGCCGGGATTATCGTCTCTGTGGGAACCGGAGTCGATCAGCTTATCATGATAGCAGATGAGATATTGCTTGGGGAATCCCAGGAGATCTACGACTGGAAGCGCCGCCTCAAGAACGCGTTCTTCATCATTATGGGAGCGTACTTTACAGTGGTCGTTGCCATGGTCCCATTGATGTTCGCTGGCGCCGGCCTCCTGAGGGGATTTGCGATCACCACGATTATCGGGGTAAGCATCGGTGTCTTTATCTCCCGGCCAGCGTATGCTAAGGTGTTGGAGATTCTTCTCAGGGAGTGAGAGGAACGGATTAAGGAGTTAAAAAAGAGCACAAAGGATGAAGACAGAACCAATTGCTATCGTGTTGATTGTGCTGGCTACAGCCCTCACCTCTACGGGCCAGATATTATTCAAGATGGCGTCTGAGAAATTCGGATTTTCCGTCGCAGGGACCATTGGCAATGGAACTCTTATATCCGGGCTTGCAGTGTATCTCCTTGCATCCCTGCTGCTGCTGCTCAGCCTTCAGAGGGGGGAGCTCAGCGTGATATACCCTATTATTGCAACAGGATTTGTTTGGGTGAGCCTGTTCTCGGTCGTTTTTTTTAACGAGACCCTGGGCATCTTCAAGATAGGAGGAGTGGCTTCCATCATCGCCGGGATTACGCTTATAAGCCTTGGGAGAGCATGACAACGTCAATCGGGTCAGTCATTGCGGTGCTGGTTGCATCAGTCTTCGGAGCCCTGGCTGCGCTGCTGATCAAGAAAGGATCAGCAAAGTTTAATTTCAGGATCGCTGACCAGGTGGCGAATATCCCCTTGCTTATGGGGGGAACGATCTACGTCCTCACGACCGTCGTATTTATTGCGAGCCTGAAATACGGCGAGCTTTCAGTGTTGTATCCGCTTGTTGCGACAACCTATGTGTGGGTTGAGCTCTTCTCCATTAAATATTTAAATGAATCGATGAACCGGAGAAAATGGATTGGAGTGGGCTTGATTGTGGTTGGAGTTGCACTGATTGGTATGGGGAAGTAACATGGCAGAGAATGGGAATGAGAAAAGAGTGATGGTGTTTTCGCTTGGAGGGTCTATCATTGTTCCCGAGAGAGTGAATGTTGCCTTCCTGAGAGGTTTCGGAAATCTTGTTCTGGAGCTTAGCCAGGAATCCAAAGTTGCAATCGTCTGCGGCGGCGGCAAAACCTGCAGGGACTACATCAATGCAACAAAAAGGGTTGCAAAAGCTAAACAGGTTGATCTCGACTGGGTGGGGATTGTCTCGACCTGGCTGAATGCAGAGATGCTCAGGGCAATCTTCGGGGATAAGGCGTATGAAAGGGTCATCTACAATCCAACAAAGCCTATCGACACCGACAGAAAGATCATCATAGCAGGAGGTTGGCTTCCAGGATCAAGCACAGATAAGGATGCAGTGCTGCTTGCAAAGAATCTTGGGGCTGGCGCAGTAGTGAATCTCTCTGACATAGAGTATGTATATGACAAAGACCCCAAGAGATACCACGATGCAAAAAAGCTTGAACGCCTGAGCTGGGATCAGATGAGGAAGATTGTTGGGGATAAATGGGTTGCTGGCATGAACCTGCCCTTTGATCCCGAAGCATGCAAGGAGGCCCAGGCAGCAAATATCCGGGTAGTGATCATGAATGGAACGGATCTTGAAAACCTGAAGGATTACCTCAAAGGCGCGCCGTTCAAAGGAACCGTGATAGAATAACGAAAACCGCACTAATCCCCGGCCTAAAGGTCGGGGTTTTTGATCGTGCGGTTTTCGGGATTGAAAATTCGCCCTGAAGGGCTGGGTTTTCCACCCGGCGAATTTTCAATAAGAATTTTTGGATTAGGGGGTTTCTTTTGTCCCAACAGCTCGCAGAAAAGTGTCAGTGAGGGAACCGAAAGGGTAATAACAATCTTTATAAACAATCTTCCCCTGCAAAAACATCATGGGTGTAACGCAGGATATCAGGGATTTGGCTCGGTTTGAAGAGATTCTTAATGTCCTCTTTAAGCATGAATTCGGCTACCTTCTTGAAAGGCTGCGGTTAAAGGAGTACCTTCCTGCATCCCGGAGGTTCCAGGCTGAGAGATTCATAGAAAAAGACACGCAACCAGAGCGGATTCGAATGGTGTTCGAAGACCTCGGGGGGGCATTCATCAAGCTTGGCCAGCTGCTCAGCATTCGCCAGGATTTGATCCCAAAGGAGTTCTGCGACGAGTTCAGGAATCTTCAGGACAATGTCCGGCCGTTCCCGTTCAAAAAGGTGCAGGAGATTATTGAGAGAGAGTACAAAAAGCCGCTTTCGCAGGTCTTCAGGAGCATTTCGCAGGAGCCTGTTGCAGCAGCATCCATCGGCCAGGTGCACGAGGCTACATTGAAGACAGGCGAGAAGGTGGTGGTAAAGGTAAAGAGACCCGGAATCGAAAAGACGTTCCGTACCGATATCGATATCATGTTCCACTTTGCCGAGCTTATCGACAAGCATTATCCGGTTGGGACTATAGAGATGGCCGGGATAGTCAAAGAATTTGAGCGGTACACTGAAGAAGAGCTGGACTATGCCAGAGAGGCGCACAACATCCAGAGGTTCTACACCAATTTCCTGCACGATCCGAATGTAAAAATCCCCCGGGTCTATTGGAGCGGAACGACGGCAGACGTCATCATGATGGAGCGCATCGAAGGCACGCGCCTCAGCGCACTCATAAAGAGGGCTGACCCGGATATCCGCAAGAAGGTTCTGCGGAACCTGGTCAATGCCGTTTTCAGGCAGATATTTGAGTATGGATTCTTCCATGGAGACCCGCATCCTGGCAATATATTTGTCATCGACAGCTGCAGGATTGCGTTTCTGGATTTTGGGATCGTTGGAGTCATGCATCCAAAAATGCGTGAAAAAATGTCCTGGCTGTTCATTAACGTGATTGAGGGAGACCTGGATGGAATCGCTGATGCGATTATGGACCTGAATATGATGGAAGGGTCCATTGACAAAGAGGTTGTGAAACAGGATCTTTTTGATTCATTGGGCGAATACTATAACACAGAATTGTCCAAGATAAGATTAGGGGAAGTATTCCACAAGCTGGTCGATCTTACAAGAAAGGACAATGTCCGGCTGCCAAAGGATTTTGTGCTCCTGGGCAAAGCCATTATTACGCTCGAAGGAGTCGCCCTCACCCTGGACAAAAAGTTCAACCTTGTGAAAGAGGCAAGGCCCTATGTCAAAAAGGCAATTGAGAGGAGAACAAGCCCGCAGGCAATCATAAAGAACATCCGCCGGCAGGCCTACAACTTCAGGGAATTCATTGTGAATATTCCAGAGCGGGCAAGTGAATTCGTAAGAAACTTCAGAGAAGCTGATGTAAGGCTCCAGACAATTGACAAGGACCTCAGAACACTGACTGTGGAGATTGATCGCTCGAGCAACCGGGTGAGCTATGGACTGCTGATAACGGGGTTCCTGATTACAGGGGCGCTGACCTTCAGCTTTGATCAGGTGCAGATTGCAGGAATTTCTGCAATTTCCTTCGTGAGCTTTTCAGCCGCGGGAATACTCGGCTTCATGCTGATCACATCAATCTTGAGGGAAAATCGATAGGTTTATAAAAGATAATTCCAAAAAAGAGTAAAAAAGAGGTGAATGCCGTGCTCAAGCATATTCGAAGGGGAATCAGATTTGGCAGGCGGCTTGCCGCAGCAGCAAAGCACAAGGTGGCTAAAGGGATAGGGCAAACATTGCGCTTCACAGGAATCGGCAAAAAGGAAAGGAGAGCAATAAGCATTGTAAAGAGTGTCGCAAGGAAAGAAGGCAAGCTTGCAAAGCGTGTTCTTCGGAAAAAAGCAAGACAGATGGCATCGCGTGCTGTTCCGGCTGCGAAAGCTGTTTGGAAACGCGCATTGGCTGAGGCTCGGAGAAAGCCAAAACGCAGGCAAAGAAAGATACGAAGAAAGAAAAAGAGATAATTTCTGTGTGATGCTGGGTTGAGTAATTCGTTGCTCGAGGGAAGCGGTTGCTCTTAAGCCTCGCAAGTTGGCGTTGCATGGCTTTTCAATAGCGCTCTGGGCTGGGCTCTGCTGAAACGCTTCGCAGGCAGTGCCAGGCTCGGCTCGGAATGCCTTGGATTTAAATCGACATTCTCCGGATGAGACAGCCTTCTTGTCGATGCGCCGTTAGTCATGGAGAAGCCTCGCAAATGGGCACTGCCGGGGGTTTCAGTAGAGCCGTTGGCTGGGTCGCATTGAAAAGTTGCTCACTTCGTTCGGCAATGCCGACTTCGCCTTGCGCATACTCTCATGGGAATCGACATTTTCCGTATGGAGCAACCCCTTTGTCGCTGTTCTGTACTTTGAATAGAAGGCTCACAAAGGGCATTGCATGACTTTTCAATGCCACCATTGGCTGGAAAGATTTTTATAAGCAAGGGTATACCAAAAGGTCATGGAGAACAAACAGATTCTCAACGAGCAGCTCGAAAAAGGCTGCATCCTTGCCAGGGCTACCCTCCAGATTGTCGGAAAGCCGAAGGAACATATCATAGATACCATGAAGCAGGTTATCAAGCAGATCAAGGACGACCCGAAAATGAAGGTATTCAAGGGAGATCTGTTCAAGCCAGTGCAGCAGGAGCAGCTATGGAGCACGTTTGCCGAGCTCGAAATTCTTTTCTCTGACAAGGCAGCGCTTACGCATTTCTGCTTTGATTATATGCCTGCATCATTGGATGTGCTCAGGCCGGAAAATCTTTCATTTAAGATACGGGATTACAATGAGATTATGGCAAGCCTCCTTGAGAGGATCCACCAGATGGATATGGTGCTGAAAAACCTCAGCGCTGAAAACCGCCTGGTGAGGGAGAATGGGCTTGCGATGCTGAGGAACCTCCTTATCATAGCAGTTGGGGGAAAAGAGCGCTCACTGGCGGAGATATCAAAGATAGTGGGAATTCCGGAAAATCAGCTCAGCCCCTTCGTAGCCAAGCTCGTCAAGACCGGCTTTTTCGAGAGTACAGGAGACAAAATCAGAATAAAGAAGGATCATATGCAAGTAGAGCAAATCAGGAAAGAGGCAGGGGTATGAGCGACAGGAAAGAGGACCTGAAGAAAGAGTTGGAAGCTGCGCTCTTCACTGCAGGCAAAAGGATGGGGCTTGAACAGATAGCAAAGATCTGCAAACTCAGCCCGGAAGAAGCAGAAGCGTTGCTGAAGGAGCTTCAGGAAGAGTATAGGAAAAAAGAATCCTCGCTCGCCTTTTTCCAGGAGGGGAGATTCTGGAAGCTTACCGTAAAAGACAAGTTTCTCGATATTGCCAGAAAGCTCGGTGTTGAGACTGAGCTTCCAAAATCGGTAATTGAGACATTAGCAGTGATTGCCTGGCGCGCTCCGGTAAAGCAATCAGAGGTAATCGGTCTGCGGACGAACAAGGCCTATAACCATCTTGATGAACTGGAGAAGCTCGGATATATCGGCAGGCAGAAGCTCGGCAGGACAAAACTGATTAGGCTTTCAGAGAAGTTTTACGAATACTTTGATATTCCTGAAAAGAACATGCAGGAGGCATTCAAGAGCCAGGAGTCTCTTGCAAGGCTTATTGAGATCAAGGAAAAAGAGATTGAAGATATCAAGAAAGAGCACAGCCAGAGGCTGAAACAGGAACAGCCCGAACAGCCTAAGGTTGAGGTTGTGGATGCAACGCCTCCGGATCAGAAAGCGGACCAGAAAGTTGAGATTTTTTCAGAGAAGGCTTTGGGCGGATTGGAAGTATACGAAGATTCTGAGGCCGCAACGCCAGGTCTGGCAGAGGATAGCAACGAGGTCGATAAGAAAGTGGAGGACATGCTTGGAGGTGGTGAGCAGCCAGGCAAAGAGGATGCTGAAGCCGAGGATGAAGAGGATGGTGCGGCGAATCTTGTTGGAAAGGGGAAAGAGGTCAAAAAGCAGACAGACGAGGAGCCAGAAGATATTCTTGAAGCAGCACGGGGAGAAGGCAAATGAAGGTAAGATGCCCGAAATGCAGCAATTCCATGCTCTACGAGCCAAGAGTTGCGCCAAAAAAGAAGGCATGTGTGTATTGCGGGAAGATCTTTGATTGCCGCAGCGCCTTGATCCGGGACCCGCCGCATAGCAGCCTCAATACGGCTCAGTAGAAAGTCCGGCATCATTTTTGCGAGCTTCTTTGCAGTCATAACCACTGCTGACAGAGTTGCCAACTTCGGGGGGCAGCATACACGAATACGAGCGCAAGCGAGTCTGATGCCAATTGACTTTCTACTGAGCCCTCAATACGCAACTCAATACGTAAATTTCTTTGATATACGGCCTATAAAGGCAATTTTCCACCAAAAGGCTTATATACGGCTGTCCATTCTTTGATACTGAAATTCAGGGAGAATTCTCAGGACAATGGAAGAAAAATCTGAAGAAAAATCCGCATCAACCAAGCAGCGAATCGTAAGCACATTGATTGAAGAGGAGATGAAAAAGTCCTACCTCGCATATTCTATGTCAGTGATTGTGGGAAGGGCGCTGCCAGATGCCCGTGACGGATTAAAGCCCGTGCACCGCAGGATTCTCGTTGCAATGCACAGTATGGGGATGCTCCATAACAGGCCCTATAAGAAGTCTGCGAGGATTGTCGGGGAAACATTGGGTAAATACCATCCGCATGGCGATACTGCGGTGTATGATGCCATGGTCCGGATGGTCCAGACCTTTTCATTGCGCTATCCGCTCATTGATGGCCAGGGAAATTTTGGATCAGTTGATGGAGACCGCCCTGCTGCGATGCGCTATACAGAAGCCAGGCTGAACCGCATTGCAGAAGAGATGCTGGCAGACATCGAAAAGGAGACGGTTGAGTTTGTCCCAAATTTTGACGATTCCATGACTGAGCCTGCAGTGCTTCCTGCAAAGCTCCCAAACCTGCTCATCAACGGAAGCAGCGGAATTGCTGTTGGGATGGCAACAAACATTCCCCCCCACAATCTCAGGGAGATCTGCCAGGGCGTGATTGCGCTCATTGACAACCCGGAGATTAGCATTGAAGGGCTGATGCAATTCGTAAAAGGGCCGGACTTTCCAACAGCGGGATTGATTCGTGGCAGGCGAGGCATCCATCAGACGTTCCAGACCGGAAAAGGCAAGATTGTCATCCGTGCAAAGGCCGAGATCGGGCAAGCCAAGAACAGGGACGCAATAGTCATAAAGGAGATACCGTACATGGTAAACAAATCCCAGCTCGTTGAGGAGATTGCTGAGCTCGTAAAAGACAAACGAGTCCAGGGAATCTCGGATATACGCGACGAATCCGATCGGGAGGGTATCCGCATTGTTCTTCAGCTGAAGGCGGGGGTAGATCCGGAAATCCTGCTGAATCAGCTTTATGCAAGGAGCAGGCTGCAGGTTGCATTTGGGGTGATTATGCTCGCGCTTGTCGGCAACCAGCCGAAAATCCTGAACCTCAAAGAGATGATGCAGCAGTATGCGGCGCACCGGAGAGAGATTGTGCGGAAGCGCACAGAGTATGATCTCAGGCAAGCCGAAGAGCGAAGCCATATCCTCGCAGGCCTGATCATTGCCCTGCAGAACATCGATGATGTAGTTGAGGCAATAAGGAAGTCTGAAGACGCCGATCATGCAAGAGCAACCCTTATGGAAAGATTTGTGCTTTCTGAAAAGCAGGCCCAGGCAATTCTTGACATGCGCCTGTCTCGCCTCACAAGCCTAGAGAGCGGCAAGGTCGTGCAGGAGCAGGAAGAGGTGACGACCCTGATTAAGAATCTGAAAGATATCTTGGCAAGCGAGCAGAGAATCCTCGAAATCATAAAGGAAGAGCTGAGGGACATCCAGGAAAAGTATGGCGACGCAAGACGGACGCAGATTATCGAGGAAGCGAAGGATGTTGACGAAGAGGACCTCATCGAGGATAAAGAGAATGTGATCACGATTACTCACGCAGGCTATATCAAAAGGTTGGGGTTGGAGGCGTACAGGCAGCAAAAGCGGGGGGGTAAGGGAGTCATAGCTGCGACAGCACGAGAAGAGGACTTCATTGAAGATCTCTTTGTAGGCTCAAGCAGGAGCTATCTCCTGTTCTTTACAAATAAAGGGAGGGTGCATTGGCTGAAAGTATGGGAAATACCTGAAGAGGGGAGGCAAGCGCGGGGAAAAGCCATAACGAACCTCTTGAAGCTGCAGGAAGGAGAACGGCTCTCGGCATGCATCCCTGTGAAGGAATTCGACGACAGGCATTGCCTGGTCATGGCAACAATGAAGGGCATCATAAAAAAGACGAGGCTTGAAGAGTACAGCAGGCCGCGCCAGGGAGGCATCATCGGAATCACACTTGAAAGTGAGGATGAGCTCGAGAACGTTCAGCTTACGGATCAGGAATCTGAGCTGATCCTGGCAACTGCAGCAGGCAAAGCAGTGCGGTTTCATGAGGAGGATATTAGGACTGTCGGAAGGTCAGGAAAAGGGGTCAGAGGCATAAGGTTGAAGGCAAAAGATCGTGTTATTGGTATGGTCAAGGCAGACCCCGACAAGTTTCTGCTCACGATAACAGAGAAGGGATACGGAAAGAGGACGCCTGTCTCTGAGTATCGGCTCATTTCCCGGGGGGGTTCGGGGGTTATAGACATCGTTTCAAATGAGAGGAACGGCGCAGTTGTAGCCATCAAATGCGTATCCGATAAAGAAGAAGTGATGGTGGTCTCGCAGCAAGGATCGATCATCCGCATACCGATTTCAGGAGTAGGAGTAATCGGGAGGAACACCCAGGGCGTCAGGATCATGAAGCTGGAGGAGGGCGACAAAGTGGTTTCCGCTGCTCTTGTCAAGGCAGAATGAGGAAGGTTCTGAAGGCGGTTGCCTATACCCAAAGGGGAGCTGAAGAGGCTGCAGAGAAAGAGATCAGCGAATTAATCTCTGCGCACGCAACAATCAATGAGAAAGAGGTGGTGTTTGACGCCTCCGAAGATGCCGTGTGGAAGGTCGCGTACTGCGCCCAGAGTATTCACCGGATTGGAGAACTTCTGATTAGGGAAGAAAAGAGCGACGATATCCTGGACCAAGCCAGAGGCATGATCAACAAATGCAGGTGGGGCTGGCTCAAGGGAAGCTTTAAGGTGGAATCGCTAACCAGAGAGGATCCTGAGCATACTGCTAAAGAGATAGAGGCTGGTTGTGGGGAATGCATCAAGGCCAAAAGCAGGAATATCCTGGAAGTGGATCTTGAGAACCCAGAGCAGACCATCCTCGTTTCAGCCACCAACAAGGGTATCAGCATAAGCAGGGACATAACAAAGCTGGATCTGGGAAAACGCACCTACAGGATTTTCACACACCCTCAAGGCATTACCGGCACAACAGCATTTGCCCTCTGCAGGATAGCAGAGATAAAAAAGGACGAAACCATCCTTGATCCATTTTGCAGAAGCGGAGAAATCGCCATTGAGGCATGCCTCGCAAGAGAGCGGCCTGTTCGTTTTTTCGAGAAGCAAAAGCTAACAAGCCAGCCAAGAATCCTAAAATGGTTTGAGAATATCGATAGAGAGTACAAGAAGCCGCAACTCGGCATCACCGCCGCCGACCCCGAGATGAGGAATGTTCGTGCTGCTGAGAAGAACGCAAAGATTGCAGGCTGCTCAGCAATTCGCTTCTCAAAGATTGAGACAGAATGGCTGGATACGCGCTTTGAGAAAGAAAGCGTAGACAAGATTATCACAAGGCTGCCGGAAGGTTTGGATGACAAGGGAGGAGAAAAGCTGCTCAATGAATTCTTTTACGCTGCAGAATACATCTTAAGAAAAGAGGGAGTTATCGCACTGCTGACCCCCAAGCCGGAGAAGGTTGAAGAGGCCGCAAAAAAGCGCCAGTTCATCATCAAAGAGAGGAGATCTATCTGGCAGGGGAAAAAAGAGTTTAGGATCCTGCTGTTCAGAAAAGAGCAGAAAATGGAGGATAAAGGTTTATAAATGAGCGGAGCTTTTCAGAAAGCGGGCAGAAAGCTGGCTTTCGGGAAACTGAGGAAAGTCCGCCCACTGAAGTCCGAAGATAAGGGTTAAATTCCCTTATTTAGGATGGAGCAGCCGGTGCCGAGAGGCACATCTCGAAAGGGATGGCAACCGCGCAGAAACAAGACCCCCCTCAAAGAGGAAGACGCATGAGAAGGTTTTGGCGACAAAACTGAGATAACCTGCAGACGATTTTGAGGCCCGAGAAAATCAGAGATTTTCCGGGACAGGAAAATCCAATGGATTTTCCTGTGAATGGATGAAAGGCGAGCCCCGGCTTGTGCAAGTTCACAGAACGCTAAGTCAAATGCTGGCAGGGCCTTCGATGAACCTTTCCAAAAGGGGAGGGCCCCACAAAAGGCGGCTTATTTCTGCCCATAATTCTATACTTCTAGTAAGGTATACTTCGAGTACGGATTTCCGTTCGAGTACGGATTTCCGGATGAGATTATAAGGACTTCTTCAGAACCAGCCAGGTCAAAACGATAGGGCACTACCCCAAATCTTGCATGGTTCGGGTTGCCGCCAGCTCGGCTCTTGCTGTTTCCAGCGAAGAGCGGCACCGCCCCGTATGGGACGACCCCCTCCGCTTGTGCTGATAGGAGTTATTGTGCCTCGCGAAAGAGGCGGCAACCTCCAATCGGGCCAGGTCAAAACGATAGCAAAACTATTTAAACAAACACAGACTTATAAGGGGTATGGCGCAGGACAGGATCCATCTTCCCTCAGGCATGGGTGGCTTGACAAGGTATTTCGATGAGTATAAATCAAAGATCACGCTTAAGCCCGGCCACATTATCATTATTGCAGTGATTATCATCCTTATAATAATCTCCCTGCACATTCAGGGAAACGCGCTTCTTGGAATTGGGTGAGCTGATGATCCCCGGAATCAACAGCAGGCAGGTAAAGATGATGATGAAGAGGATGGGCCTCCAGCAGACTGAGATAGAGGCCCGGGAAGTAATCATCCGGACTCCCGAGAAAGAGATCGTTATTCAGAACCCGAGTGTTTCAAAGATAGATATTGGCGGCCAGGAGACCTACCAAGTGGTTGGCCATGCGGTGGAACGGGATTCTGAGGTTTCAGAAGAGGATATAGAGACAGTTATGGAACAGGCAAAAGTAACGAAAGCAGAGGCCGAGAGAGCTTTGAAAGAATCATCCGGAGATCTCGCAGAGGCGATCCTGAGCTTAAGGAGTTGAGTATTCTAGAATGCAGGAAGCGTTAGACGAAGCAGCAGAAGAGCTAAAGCGTGTGGATCACCTGATTTTTGTGAGCCTCAAGTATACGCGGACAGTTGACATGATCCGCCACGGAATAGAGAGATGTATCGCCTGCTTTGACTTTCTGATAGAATCCCTCCTCAAATACGCAAAAAGCAGGAAGAAGATCGATGAGATCCCTTCAAATCCAGGGACCCGGGCAGAGCTGATACGCAAGCTGTATAGCAAGGACAGCAAGCTGATAGAGTTTATCTCCCTTTACAGCGACCTGAGGAAGCTCATGTTGGTTGAATACACAAAGACGCGGGAATACCGACGGCATGTTGCGATGCTGGCCAAGGTTGATGGGAAGCCAGTTGAGATTAACATTGACGTGGTCACCCAGTATTATGAGAAAGCGAAGGAATACCTCGCTTATGTTCGGGGCTTTGTCTCCAAGTAAGGCTACAAAAACTTATAAACTCTGAAGCAGTTTCTTCGTAAAGTGGTGGCCATGGTGTAGTCTGGCAGCATTAGAGACTGTGGATCTCTCGGCTCGGGTTCAAATCCCGATGGCCACTCTGCCTATCTCACTTTTCTAGAGTAGTAGTAAGTTTGTACCAAAAGATTTAAAAGGAAGTGTTCTCTGGAATGCTGATTGGAGGGGTGGAAATGCCAAAAAGAGGTAAAAGAGGAAATCTCAGGTCTCATTCTAAAACAGGCCATAAGGTCAAAAAAGAGCAAGGAAAGAGCGCAGCAAAGGCTACGAGGCGAAAGAAGCCAAAGGTAACAAGGGATACTGCGCGGAAATACCTTCGGAACGTAAGTCCTGAAAAAAGCTTCTGGATCATGGAAGGACCAATCATCAAGAATTTGAGCGAGCTGGTCAGAGAGCTAAAGATCATGAGCAACCACACGTTCATCTACCACGTCAATAGAAAGAAGAACGACTTCGCAAAATGGATCCAGGAGGTCATTGAAGATAAGACCCTTGCCCGGGATATTAAGAAAGCCTACTCAAAGACCCAGCTTCTCAAGAAAGTGCAGTCCAGGGTAAAGATGATGAGGAAAGTCCTAAGTTAAAGCAAGGCTCGTGTAGAGGATTGCAATGAGCAGGTTTATGATATGGGTTGCTACGCAGAGTTTGCAGATGATATGGATTCTATACACCATTGCATGGAGCAGGTATGCCGCATAGGCAACTGACACCCATGTCGCCAGCATAATGAGCAAAAGATAGGGATGCTCAAACTGAAAAAATCCTGCCAGAAAGATCGATGTATAGAAAAGCAGCCCCCACACAAAATTTGGGACGCCAAACAAATAGGAGTATTGCGTAGCAATGATATTCCCGCAGGTGTGCGGAGAACAGATGTCTTTTGGAAGCATTCGTGTGTTCTGGCTGAGTATGCCCCTATAAACCATAATGAAATAAAGGCTTATAGCAAACCCTATCAGAGCCAAGACCTGCGTTATAGCATACAACGGCATGACATCCTTGAAGAAGTTTAAGTTTATAAGGTTTGTTGTTGGAGTTTGGCGAGCACGGCAGTTGAAAGACTGCGGCTGTTTTTTGGGCAACCAACTCAGAGCACTTTACACTCCCAGCAGTTCCCGCAGCTCTTCAGAAGGTTTCCATGCAGGTGAGAAGACAAGCTCCAGTTCAGGTTTTTTCCCAAGCTTTTCTATCCTTGATTTCAGCTCTTCCATGATCTGGGGGCCAAACGGGCACATCGGGCTTGTCAGGGTGAGAATTATCTTCACGATATCCCCAGTCTGCTGGATATCATAAATCAGACCCAGGGTCCAGATGTCCATATTGATTTCTGGATCAACAACCTGTTTTATCTGTTCAATGATCTCCAGATTCCTGGCGTCCTTCTGCAACGTTTCCTGATCTTTAACCGCCAGGCCTGCGTATGGCTGCTCCTTCTCATGCCCCTTTGCTGAAAGAGCGGGCTCTGAAAGAGCGGGTTCCTTGTCGCTTTTGCTCTTGCCAAAAACTCCTATAAATCCCATCATTGATACCCCTTCTTTTCGACCTCAATGGCCAGGTCATGCCCCCCGGACTTCACAATCTTCCCGTCCTTCATAATGAAGACCTTGTCTGGAGAGATGTAATCAAGGATTCTGTGGTAATGAGTGATGATCAGGATGCCTCGCTTAGGCCCCTTCATGGCATTAATCCCATGGGCGACAATTCGCAGTGCGTCAACATCTAATCCAGAGTCAGTCTCGTCCAGAATAGCGAACGTAGGCTCAAGCACCATCATCTGCAGGATCTCAGTCCTCTTCTTCTCTCCTCCTGAGAATCCTTCATTGAGATACCTCTTCGTAAACTGTGAGTCCATCTGGAGATCGTGCATCTTTTCCTTGAGCAGTTTCTGAAAGTCCATCACTCCGAGAGGGTTCTCTCGCAGCGAGTTGTAGCTTGTCCTGAGGAAGTTGGCAAGCGTCACCCCAGTGATCTCTTTTGGGTACTGGAAGCTGAGGAAAATCCCTTTCTGTGCGCGTTTATCTGGAGAGAGGCCAGTGATATCTTCTCCGTTCACGAGTATCTTTCCTGACTGCACATCGCAGTGGGGGTCTCCCATAATCGCTGAAGCAAGAGTTGACTTTCCAGACCCATTCGGACCCATGAGTGCAATGACCTCTCCTTGAGCGAGGGTGAGGCTGAGCCCCTTCACAATATCCTTCCCGCCGATGCTTACATAAAGGTCTTTGATTTCAAGTTCCATGATGATTCTCCCGTTGTTTAATTTCAAGCTCCATGGTTATTCTCCCGTTGTTTATTATCCAATTTCTTAATCTTCTATTTCTTGTTCTCCCATTCCTCAATCCCGTTGTGAAGCGCCTTTAACGAGAGCGATGCGCACTTCATCCTGACAGCGCTGATGGGTATCGCCAGCATACTCACAATATCCTCCCTTCCCATGCGTTTTGCCTGGTCCAAAGGCATGCCCTTGACTCTGTCAGTAAGCATCGACGCTGATGCCTGGCTTATCGCACAGCCAATACCCTGGAACGCTGCATCACGGATAGAGCCGTTTTGGATCTTCAGGAATAAGTGGATCTGGTCTCCGCATAAGGGATTGAATTCAATGCGGCTGATGTCCGGATCCTTCAAGATCCTGCTGTTATGGGGATTCCGGTAGTGATCAAGGATGTTCTCCCGGTAGATCTCGTCTTCTTGCTTAATTTCGTCTTCTCGAGTATCTTCAAGCTGGCGGTTCATCGGGAAAAGACCTCTCTCGCTCTTCGCAATGCACGAACTGCCCTATCGATGTCTTCCTTGGTGTTGTAGAACGCAAGGCTTATCCTGGAAGTTCCGGAAATTCCAAGCTTTTTCATCAGTGGCATCGCGCAGTGGTGGCCGCCCCGGATTGCAATATGTTCCCGATCAAGGATTGTCGCAACATCATGGGCATGAATGCCGTCAAGGTTGAAGGAGATAATGGGGCCCTGCTTTCCAGATCCTGGGCCATAAGATCCTGGGCCATAGAGGGTGATTCCCTCAATCTTCCGAAGCTCAGTAAGGCAGTAGTCCAGCAGTTCGCTTTCATAGGAATGAATGTGCTCCATCCCTATTCTGGAGATGTAGTCCAGGCTAGCAGCAAACCCGATTGCTCCGGAAATATCCGGAGTTCCGGCCTCAAACTTCCAGGGCAGATCATTCCATGTGGAATCCTCAAATCTCACTTCCCGGATCATATCCCCTCCATACAGGAACGGCTTCATGTTCTTGAGATGCTCTTTCTTTCCATAGAGCACGCCAAGGCCTGTTGGCCCAAAGAGCTTATGGGCTGAAAAAGCAAAAAAATCGCAGTTGAGTGCTTTCACATCAATCTTCATGTGAGGGATGCTCTGGGCTCCGTCTACAACAAGCAATGCGCCATGCCGGCGGCAGAGCTCTGCAATTTCCTGAATAGGCGTAATGGTTCCAAGAGCATTGGACATATGCGTCACAGAAACAATCCTTGTTTTATCGGTGATGAGCTTCTCTGCCTTGGCCATGTCAAGGGTCATATCCTTTGCAAGAGGGATAAATCTGACAGCAAGCCCTCTTTCTTTTGCAAGCTGCTGCCAAGGGACAAGATTGCTGTGGTGCTCCATCTCTGTCAAAACGATCTCATCCCCAGGCTTCAGGGTCGGAACTAGAGTATATGCAAGCATGTTTAAGGATCCGGTTGTTCCCGGTGTGAAGATAACCTCCTCGATAGAAGCATTGATGAAGTTTGCAGCTTTTTGATGTGCTTCTTCGTAAGCTGTAGTGCTCCTCACGCTGATTGCATAGACGCCCCTGTGGATGTTCGCATTATACTCGGTATAGTACTCGCTGATCGCATTGATCACCTGAAGGGGCTTTTGTGTGGTTGCGGCATTGTCTAAATAGACAATTCCCTTGCGAAGAAGCGGGAAATCCTTCCTTATTTTTTCTGCATTGAATGCTTCCATAGTTGATGTATGTTTTGAGTATGTTTTGGGGTTATGTTGCCATCTTCTGGATAATTGCCTGCCTCAGCTGATTCTCCATTCGCTCATCCTTAAGCTTGGAGATGATGGGCTCAAGAAAGCCCTCGATCAGCATCTGTTTTGCTGCTGCCTCATCCATGCCTCTGCTGGTCATGTAGAAAAGCTGCTCAGGGTTGAGATTGCTGATTGTTGCTCCATGAGAGCATCTCACTTCATTGTTGCTGATCTCAAGGTCGGGTAGAGTGTCCGCTTCTGCCTTGTCCGAGAGGAGCAAGGTATCATCTTTCTGATAACCGTTGCAGCCAGAAGAGCCAAGAGGAATCCTGATCAGGCCCCGATAGATTGTCTTTGCTTGCTTGTCCAGTACCGCCTTGAGGAGCATGTCTGAGGAAGAATGCGAAGCGTTATGGATTGCCGAAGCATGAATATCAAATTGCTGCATATTGGAGCCAAAGCAAGCCCCCCAGTTCTTGCAGGAAGCGCCCTCTGCATCGAGAGTCGTTGTGGTATTCACTTGGGAAAAGCGTGATCCAAGGGTAAGGTCAACCCAGGTCAGGGCTGCATCTTTGCCAAGAGATGCGTATCGGTTGGAGAAATGATAGGTCTCCTCGTTGTGGTCCTGGCTTGAGATAAAGGTGACTGTTGATTTTTCTTTTGCCAAAATCTGGACTTGCTGCGACTGGAACATCTTCCCTTGAATCGAGTCCGCAGTTTCTGTCATCGTGATAACAAGTGTGCTCCCTTCTTCAGCAATGACAAGGATATTATCAACCCGGGTCTGGCGTAAGATGGTGTGTATCTTGACCGTCCCGCATACATGTTTTGGAGCAATAATGACCAAAGAGTTATTGAAGAATGCCTGGTGAAGGCTTGCGAACTTGCCAGTTGTTGGATCTGCAAGCATGCCCTTGGCCTCAGGATACGTTCGTGAAGCCTCAGCAAGAGACAGGACCTTGATGGAAGGATCATGCATGATCTCGTCATCGGGAGCAGGGTGGATACTGCTGAGGGCTGAGGAGAAATCAATCGCAGAAGCAAAAATCCCGATGCCGTAGACGAAGCGAGGCATCTCCTGCTTTTGATAGAGTTCAAGAGCCTGGAGCCTCTTTGCAACAAGCCATTCAGGTTCATTTTTTGCGATGTTTCTCACTATATCTTTCATGCCAGCCAAGACCCCCATCTACCCTACAGACCCTTCCATCTCCAATGCAATCAGCTTGTTCAGCTCAACTGCGTATTCAAGAGGCAGCTGCTTGACAATTGGCTCGATAAATCCGGAAACTATCATCTGCATTGCCTGCTCTTCAGACAACCCTCTGCTCATGAGGTAGAAGATCTCGTCCTCTCCAATCTTCCCAACAGTTGCCTCATGGGCGATGTCTACCTTGTTGGTATCAATTTTCATGAAAGGGTAGGTATTTGAAGTTGATTCCTTGTCAATCAGCAGAGCATCACACACAACACTGGACTTTGAATTCTCGGCTGTCTTTGCAACCCTCAGATATCCCCTGTAGCTTGAAATGCCGCCGCCTTTGGAGATTGATTTTGCCCTAATGGTGGAATGGGTGTTCCTTCCGAGATGAATCACCTTCGACCCGGTATCCTGGTTCTGCCCCGGGCCTGCAAACGCTATGCCAAGGGAGTCTGAGGCCGCTCCATCGCCCTTCAGGATAGAACAGGGATAGAGCATCGTACACCCCGATCCTAAATTCCCATTGATCCATTCAACAATGCCGTTGCTCTCAACAATCGCGCGTTTGGTATTGAGGTTATAGGTATTCTTGCTCCAATTCTCAACGCTGGAATACCTGATTCTGGCCCCTTCCATCACAAAGAGCTCAACGCAGCCTGCATGAAGTGCTTTCGCATCAAATTGAGGTGCACTGCAGCCCTCGATATAATGGACCTCAGCCCCGGTATCAGCGATGATCAGCGTATGCTCAAACTGCCCGCCGGCCTCTGCATTCATCCGGAAATACGCCTGGAGCGGAACATCTACCTTGACATGAGGGGGAACATAGATGAATGTGCCTCCGCTCCATACCGCTGCATGGAGCATAATGAACTTATGGTCATCCGGAGGGATGCATTTCATGAAGTACTTCCTCACAAGGTCAGGGTGTGTATGCACAGCAACATCCATATTCTCGAAAATAACGCCCTTCTCCTCCCACTCCTTCTTGAGGTTGTGATAGATGATCTCTGAATCATATTGCGCTCCTGCTCCCGAAAGCGCCCTGCGCTCAGCCTCTGGAATTCCGATCTTCTCAAATGTTCTCCTAATCTTCTCAGGAACCTCTTCCCATGACCTTGAATTCTTTTTGGCTCCAGGCTTAACATAGTAGATGATCTTGCTCAGGTCAAGTTTGCTGAGATCAGGCCCCCAGGCCGGGATAGGAGTGGCATTGAAGGACTTTAAAGCCTGCAACCGCAGCTTGAGCATCCATTCCGGCTCATTTTTTTCCTTCGATATCTTCCGGACAACCGATTCCGAAAGCCCAGGCTCTGCCTGGAACTCTGTCGTGCCTTCATTCGCATTGTCATACAGGGATCGATCTATGGCAAATGTCTGCATCGGCTCCGGAGGGATAGTTGCTTCCATGGTTACCTGAGGTAAAGTGCACATCCTGCGTCTTTTGGATTGCAGTGCTCCGGTATGTCAGAGAACTGCCTGTGGATCTGGCAGAGATATTTTGAGGTGCGGATTGTATTGAGGAGTCTCTGCATCTCCCGAAATAGGGTGATTCTGTCCTTGATCAGGGCTGAGGATTTACGGATCTCCTCCAGCAGGCCTTCTTCAAAGACGATCTGGTTCCCTCTCTTGTTGTTGATGTACTGCGAGACTGCTGCGCTTTTCAGCCCAAGGAGCCTTGCAATCTCTGCCTGGCTCTTTCCCTGCGATTTCCAGCAGACTGCGAGCTGCTTTTTTAGGGTTGGAATAATGTAAAACACTTCAATATCTTCCGGCATCAGGAGGCGTTGTTTCATAAAGGTTAACAATTGTTAAGTATTTATAAAGATTGTGGGAAAAATCTATTGTTCAACCTGTAGATGTGAAGTAGCGGATGTTAAAAAATCGGCGGTTTTCTTTATAAATACTATTTCTTGTCGTTTTTCTTCTTGTTTTCGAGCTTTTTCTGTTCAGTAAGGCTTAGAAAATTATCTTTTGAGATCACGGATTTGCCTGTTTCTTGTTCCAGTTCTTTTCTCGCATTATGGGCTATTTGGCCTCCTCTTCTCGCAGCTTGCTTATTTTCCTCAAATCCTTGTGCGTCTCTTGTCCTTGTGATGTCGGTTGTGGCCTTTTCTCCCAGCATATTGAATATGAGTTCCCAATCTGTCATGTGGTCTCTGAGGTTTTGATTCTTTTTCTTAAGGCCTTTGAGTTCCTTGTATTCCTGAACAGTCTTTCCAAAAGTTGCTTTGCTTATCTCGTTTGTGAGGATTGCAAAATTTGTTTCTTCTGTGACGCCTCGATCTTTCCATTCATCAGTCAATTCCTGCCGTATGGCAATGCCTCTCAGACGCTTGTCTATCCAATCCTTCGGATAACCTTTGAGTTCATAGTATTCTTTCACCCTATCTTGGGCTAATTCAGGATTTTCTATCTCCTCAATGCGCTCTTGAGCCAATTGCGCAAGCCATTGTTTGAAAGGCTCTGCTTTCTTTGAAGGAATGGATTGAATTAGCCTAAAGGCATTTTTGGTGTTAACACAGTCCGTAAACCGCAATTTGCCATCTTCTGCTGCCAATTTCAACTGTACCCAAATTGGGGACAGTTCAAGAGCTATGAATTCTCTGTCTTTGACTTTTCCCCAATACTGCCTAGGAGTTGGGCTGTCTGTAAGAACTTCAACGATGCCAATAACCGAGTAAAACCATTCCTGATTGTACCAAATCCTCCTGATTTTCTTATCCTGAAATGCTACGAGAGCCTTGTCTTTGTCCATTTTTAATCCTCTGGGAAAAACTCCTTATTGAAACACTTATCACACATTCCATTGTGCCAGTCCTTGTTATGAGCTGAAATTTTAACCTTGCAATTTGAGCAGTTGAAATCCATTTCCTCATCGTGTTTCATATGAAAAGTACGCATCTTTACTTTCATATCTGACGGACCAAGAGTTTCAGCAAAAGAGCCATCTGACCAAATACTTGGCTCTTCAACGTCTTTTCCGTCAAGTGTTTTTTGAGTCATTTTAATGAATCCTCAATAAGCTTCTTTTCTTCATCAGTTATGCCGTAGAGCTTGTGGACTTTCTCACCTATCTTATCATCAATCCTTTTCAGGTTCAGGTAGCCTTTTTCGCTTTTCTTTTTCAGGCTCTTCAAGGTAATTTTCTCTGCTCGCAACCGGGCTTTTCGTCTTTTTTTCTAGCTCGAGTCTTGCTTTTTTCGCTACATTCCCACCTTCCTTAGATGCTTTTTTGTGCTCAGCGAACTTAACAGGGTCTTTTATGCGTTCAATCTCCGCAGTTGATGCTTCTCCTAGCATGGTAAATATGAGTTCTAAATCCCTCATATGGTCTCTTAGGTTTTCCTTTGTAAGCCCTTTGAATTTTTTGTATTCACTTGGAGTCATGCCGAAAGTGGCTTTTGATATTTCCGCAGTGAGTATTGAAAAATCGTCTTGGCTTTCAATTCCTCTCTTCTTCCATTCATCAGTGAGATCTTGTCTTACTGCTACTCCTCTCAGCCGTTTGTCAATCCATGATTTTGAATATCCTTTCTGCTCATAAAGCTCTTTCATGCGCTCCTGCGCTAGTTCAGGGTTTTCTATTTCCTGCACACGCTCATACCCAACTTTAGCAAGCCATCTTTTGAATGGTTCTGCGTTCCTTGATGGAATTGATTGGATAATCCTAAATATGCTTTCAGTATTAGCGCAATCGGTTTCTCTTAGCTTTCCATCTTCTGCCGGAAGTTTCAACCGGTGACAATTTGTCACCACTTCGCTTCCCTCTTCTCTTAGCCGTTGGCTCAGCTTATTCCAGTATTTTCTTGCAGTATACGGGTCTTCTTGTTCCGTCAAAATAGCTACAATATCAATTACTGAAAAAAACCACAGGTTTTGATGCCATACTCTCCTTATTTTCCTGTCTTGGAAGACAACGAGAGCTTTATCTTTTTCAGTCATTTCAAGCTCTCCTCAATTATCTTCTTTTCTTCTTCTGTTATGCCGTACAATTTGTAAACTTCTTCGTCAATTTCAGAATCTAGTTTCTGGATTTCTTTCTCAAGACGGGCTTTTTCGTCGGTTTGCTTGTCTTTTAATCCATTAAGATTTTTGTTAAGAGAAATCATTTTATCTGCTAGTTTAATAATGGGCTGTTGTTTTTCCGGAATTTGTTTTATAGGTAATAAATCTAAATTTTCTGTTGCAACTGCCGTAGTAAACTCAGAACCCATATTAAAATAGCTATCGTAATAAAAATTAATTAATTTGCTGTTGAGTAGTGCCAAGAGATATTTATTTGAAATTTTACCCTTTGAGAAAATAAGATTAATTGTTTGCAAAGCATAATACTCATCACAATCCAGAGCGGCTATAATTCTCCCGGAAACATGTTGTGTCAAAATTTTCTCTGGTTTCTCAAATAAGTCTGGTGTTTTTCCTCTTTTTAGTACTGCTGTACCTGGTACGTAAAATAAATATTCATTGCCAAAGGTTATATTATATCTAGATATATTCCTACCACGCAAAACAGGTTTATATTTTTCAGATTCTTTCGTTTTTTTGACATATTTTTCTTCGTCTCCAACAATTATCCCTTGTTTAGTATAAGCAATTTCTTTAAGCTCAATACTCTCGCTTTTTATTTTTTCTAATATTTTTATTTTCGTTTCATTTAGATAAACATTAAATCTATTACCAGGAATTTCATAAAAGATTCTTTGAGATAATTTTTGGTAAGAAGTCTTGTTTGACATTGAATCTTTTCCACCGTGAAAAACAATATTCTTCAATCTTTCTTTCATATTGCTATCTTTCTGAAATATTAGAATAACCATTTCTCCAGTTACTCCTTCAAAAACACCTGCGCCTATTGGAAGTATCTTTAATATTTTACAATTATCCAAAACAAATTGTCTTAATTTTATGTAATCATTTGAACGTATGCTATTTTTATGCACTATCATCCCGAATAAGCCATGTTCACTTAACAAACTAATTGATTTTTCAATAAATAGAGAGAATGTATTAATTCTATTACCGGCGGTTTTAAAATTTCCCCTATAAAAATCAACATACTTTTGTCCTATTTGCCTTGCTTCGACATAAGGCGGATTCCCAATCACCACATCAAACCCACCATCAGCTATAATATCCTTAAATTGTTCTTCCCATTTGAAAGCCCTATTCCCTGCAATAGCAGAATCATCAATTAATGAATTTCCTACCTTAATATTCTCTTGTAGTGTTGGCAGTCTGTGTTTTTTCTCTGCTGCTTTCAATAGTAAGTTCAACTGAGCTATCTCTACAGCCTTAGGGTCTAAATCGACGCCAAAAATATTATTTTTCAATATCTCCACTTTCCTCCCGTATGAAGCGCCAGCCCCAGTTAAATCAAGCTTTGTCTGGTCGACTTCCCCATTCTTCTTTTTGTCAAGAGTGACAAGATAATCAAATGCTTTCATTAAGAATGAGCCAGAGCCGCAGGCAGGGTCTAAAATCTTGACATTCTTTAAATCAAATTTTTTGTCTTTAGCTAATTCACCAACTGTATTTTTAACAATGTAGTCTACTACATAAGTGGGAGTATAATATATTCCCTGTTCTTTTCTGTGTGCTTTCCCCTCTGCTAATTTGGCTCTTTTATCAGTTTTCTTTAGAATATGCCCTAAATATTGCTCGTAAATGTTGCCTAAAACATCAGCGTCAATAGCAGAAAAGTCATAACGCACAGTATTATCGGTTGTAGCAAACAATCCACCAATTATCTTTGATAAAACCTCATCATCTACGTCCAAATCTTCGCATAAGTGAGGAGTAAATAGTTTGCTGTTGTAAATGTCATCGATTTTTCTGAAAATGAGGTTTAATTTTTTGTAGATTCTTTTGTTTAAATCCTCCCTGATGACTGACTGCAACATGGGGGCTTCTAATTCTTTATCTTCAAGAGTTCTGATGAAGATTAATCTGTCAATTATGCGCTGGACGGCTTCGTCTAATTCATCGCCAGAAATATTCTTTGAAGAATTATTTTTTAGAATATTCTTGTTTAGCAAATCCCTGAATCTTGTCAAATCACTTAAAAGCTGTTTATCAACAGCTGTTTTTTTTATTTTTTTACCCCATTTTTCTGCTTCAATATCAAGAAGTTTCTTCTCAAAGCTTTCTCTTGATAAAAGCCACAAAGTATCAAATTTTTCTAAGAATAATTGACAAGGCAAGGTTTGCCCGAATTGTGCCTGTAAAGGGTTTGCGCTTTTCCATTCAGCATTAAAAATCTTGATAGCTTCAAAATCGGTAAGGACTGCCCAGGTACAGCCTTTGTGCCAGGAATAATTTACTGCCTGTTCCACGAATTTGATATTGTCTAAATCCTCTTTTAGTGCTTTTGCTTCCAAGAAAAATTTAGGTATTCCATTAATCCTAAAAGAGTAATCTACTCTGCCCTTTGAGATTTTTTCTTCTCTTACTACCTCATCATCATTTTCTGTATTTCTGACATCCCAACCTAACGCTTCAAATAACGGCTCGATAAACTCCGCTTTTGTATCCTCTTCTTTGTATCTTTTAATAGAGCCGGATTCAACTATCCTGACATATTTGTCTACTAATTTCTTAACTTCTTCTTTCGCCTGTTCTTTAGTTAATTTTCTTAAAACCATTTTTCAACCTTTAGATGCTTTTTTTGTTTTCCGCTTCTTAGGAATATTCCAATATGGGCTTTTGCAAGAAGGACAGATTATGGGATTAAGTTTCTTTCTTGAACGAGGTATCCATTCATGTTTACAACGTTCACACTTGTATCCGTCAACAACTATCTTTATTTCCCCCATAAAAACCTATTAATCATAACTGATATTTAAAGTGTCTTAATAATATACTTTGTAAAGTAAGAAACGACAAGATTTATATATAAAATAGCCTTTCTAAAGTTATACTTATATGAGTAAGAGCTAAGGTAATAACGATGGAAAATCAAGACGAACAACGACCAAACTGTCCAGTTTGCAATAGCAACAGAATAAGAAAAGACAGTGTGAGAAAAACCTTGCTTTGTGATAAGCAAAGATGGTTTTGCGAAGCTTGCGGAAAGCGTTGGGTTAATTCTCCAATCAAAAATATCAAATCCGCTCCACAACCTTTATAAATCGCTCCCTATTCCTACTCGTAAAGCCCGAGTTCGAATGAGCGATGTCAGGGCTAACTGACAACGTTTTCTTGGGCAATACTATGAAGAAAGAGTTCCAGCAGATTATCCGTATTGCCAACACCGATCTTGACGGTGAGAAACAGGTAGTCTATGCCCTGAGGGAGATAAAAGGTATAGGGTTTATGGCTGCGAATGCAATCTGCAACTGCCTGAAGATTGACCACCGAACAAAGGGGGTGGACCTGACTGAAGAGCAGGTTAAAAAACTGGAGGCTGCAGTGAAGGATCCTGCAGCAGTAAAGCTTCCAAGCTGGCTTTTTAACAGAAGAAAAGATTATGAGACAGGGGCAGATAGGCATCTCGTCCTGTCAGAGCTGGACTTCGCAAAAGATAATGACATCAAGCGCCTGAAAAAGATTAAGGCGTACAGGGGTGTCCGTCATATCTACGGTCTTCCTACACGGGGCCAGCGCACCAAAGCAAATTTCAGAAAGAACAAAGGAAAGGCCGGTCTGGGCGTCAAGAGGCGGCAGGGAGCCAAGGAAGGGAAGTAGATGGGCGATACAAAAAAATCACGCAAGAAGTACCAGAGGCCGTTAAGGCCATGGCAGGCAGAGCGGATAGAGGAAGAACACGCAATCAAGAGGGAATATGGGCTCAAGAACAAGAAAGAGCTCTGGAGGATGGCTGCCTTTCTGCAGAGGTTCAAGCATAATGCAAAGCGTGTCTCTTCCGGAGAGAAAAAGCAGCAGGTAAAGGAAAGGACTGCTATGATAAATCGGTTGCAGCGGTATGGGCTGCTGAAAAAAGGGGGTCAGGTTGATGATATTCTGGGATTGTCATTGAAGGATGTGATGGAACGAAGGGTCCAAACCCTGCTTGTCAGAAAAGGTCTGGCAAGGACAATTGACCAGGCTCGCCAGTTCATAGTGCACAGGCACGTGTTGGTGAATGGGAAGAGGGTAACCTCGCCTTCGTATCTTGTGCCATTAGAAGAGGAGCCGCACATTGGCTTTTATGGGAACTCAGCTCTGGCAAAAGAGGATCACCCAGAAAGGCAAGTTGCTGAAAAAAAGAAAGCTGTTGAAAGCCAGGTTGAGAAGAAATGAGGGACGAAAAGACGCGGTGGGGTGTGGTGCACATTTATTCCTCCTATAACAATACGATTATCCATATTACGGACATTACTGGAACAGAAACCATTGCCCGAACATCAGGAGGTATGGTTGTGAAGTCTGACCGCCTGGAAAGCTCGCCAACAGCAGCGATGATTGCTGCGAAGAAGGCTGCAGAGACTGCAATTGAAAAGGGCATAACGGGGATCCATGTGAAGATCAGGGCGCCAGGAGGCCACAATGGGCCTACAAATCCAGGCCCGGGTGCGCAGGCTGCGGTTCGCGCATTGTCACGCATGGGGCTGAGGATAGGAGTTATAGAAGATGTCACGCCAATCCCTCATGATGGGTGCAGGAAGAAAGGAGGAAAACGCGGAAGGCGGGTGTAACCATGGATGCCAAAGTATTCAAGAGCGAGAAAGATAAGGCAGTCCTGCTGCTGCATGGGATCACTCCAGCAGTTGCAAATATGATTCGAAGGTATACTATGATGGAAGTGCCGACACTTGCAGTGGAAGACGTTGAATTCAGAAAAAACAGCTCCATACTGTTCGACGAGATGATTGCCCACCGACTGGGATTGGTTGTGCTGAAATCCGACCTGAAGACCTACAACAAGAGGGAAGAGTGCAAATGCGGCGGCAAAGGGTGCGCCAGATGCGAGGTCAAGATGGCGCTGTCTGGAAAAGGCCCGAGCGTAGTGATGGCGAGCGAGATGAAATTCAAAGATCCAAAAATCAGGCCAGTCTTCCCAAACACCCCGATCGTGAAGCTTCTCAAGGGCCAGGAGATTGAGGTTGAGGGAACTGCAACGCTCGGCTCTGGAAAAATCCACGCGAAGTGGTCTCCCGGGCATGTGACCTACAGGTATCGGCCCACAGTAGAGGTCAACGGAAAGATAGATGCAGAATACGCAAAGAGTTTCCCGCTTGATATTTTTGACATCAAAGAGAGCTCTGCGACGGTCAACAAAGAAAAACTCGTCATGTGCCATGCCTGCAATCCGAGCTACAGCGACAAGCACATCGTTTTCGGAGAAGATAAGAACGAGATTGTGATGATTATAGAGCCATTCGGGCAGCTGACGATTCAGGAAATGGTTGACGCCGCGCTCGGCATCATACAGAAAAATGCAGAGGAAGTGAAAGATCTCCTAAAAAAGTGACAGTCCGGTTTGCGGGAGTGCCGGAGCGGTCAAACGGGCATGGCTAAGGACCATGTGGCTTAGTGCCTACGCAGGTTCGAATCCTGTCTCCCGCAGTCAAAAGACAAGGGAGACAGACCAGGAATGAGCGCAGCGAATTCCGCTGCCTGTCTCCCGCAGTGAATGAAATGAGCGAGGAAGACAGACCAGCAACGAGCGAAGTGAGTTGCGCTGCCTGTCTCCCGCATACATCATGGCTAAAACAAACCCAAATCTCGAAAGCCTGATAAGTGAACTCAGGAAGCTGGGCAGGGAAGCCCCTCTCTGGAGAAGAATTGCCGAAGACCTGGACAAATCAACGAGAAGGGGGAGGATCGTGAATCTGTCTCGTCTAAATAAGTACACTGCCGAGGATGATACGGTCGTTGTTCCGGGAAAAGTCCTTGGGACAGGCCCGCTGAATCATAAGATGACCATAGCTGCATGGAGGTTCTCAGAAGGCGCGCTGAGAAAGATATCCGAAGCAAACGCGAAGGCCATCTCAATCCAGGCCTTGATGAAGGAGCCAATCAAAGGGAGGCGCATACGGATTATAGGGTGATTCCATGATTATCGACGCAACAGATGGGGTTCTTGGAAGGATTGCTGCATTTGCAGCACATCAAGCAAAGAGGGGAGAAAAGATCGAGATTGTAAACTGCGAAAAAGCAGTCATTACCGGAAGCAGGGAAGACGTCCTATCGCGCTACTTCAGAAAGATGAAGATGGGAGTCAGCAGGAAAGGCCCATTCCTCAAAACAAGGCCTGAGATGCTCTTTAAGAAGACGATCCGGGGCATGCTCCCGTATAAGCAGGATAAGGGGAAGGCTGTCTTGGAGAGGATTACGTGCTACCAGGGTATCCCGGCAGAACTGAAGGGCAAGCCGGAATCTGTCAAGGAAGCCCACGTCTCAAAAACAGGAAGCTTGAAGTATATCACGATACAGGAAGTATGCAGCAGGTTAAAGGAACGATGAAAACCATACAGTCATCAGGAAAGCGGAAGTCTGCGATTGCCCGGGCAACCGCATGGCCAGGCAAGGGCCTGGTGATGATCAACAAGAGGCTGGTTCAGTCTGTAGAGCCCGAGATGCTTCGCCTGAAGATCCAGGAGCCGCTCATGCTTGCAGGCGATTCTGCAAAGAAAGTGAACATTGAGGTTTCTGTGAGAGGAGGGGGGTTTATGGGGCAGGCAGAGGCATCCCGCCTCGCAATCGCCCGCATTCTTGTCCAGGTGGACAAGAAGCTTGAGAAGACCTTCCTCGACTACGACAGGCACTTGCTTGTTGCAGATGTCCGAAGAAGAGAGATGTCAAAGCCAAACAGGCATGGCCAGGCAAGGGCAAAGCGGCAGAAATCATATCGTTAAAGATGAAAAGAAAGAGAATGGCAAAGGTGGAAGAATGATAATCCCGATACGATGCTTTAGTTGCGGAAAACCCATCGCTCACCTCTATGAGGAGTTTAGGGAGCGAACCAATAAGGGAGACAACAGGAAGAAGATTCTCGACGACCTCGGGCTTGAGCGCTACTGCTGCCGTGCAATGTTCCTCGGCCACGTTGACCTGATTGATGTGACGGGGCAGTTTAAGAAGTTTTAAGAGGTTTGGCACGCATCAATTCTAAAACTTAACTATTTGAGAACTAATGGGGGCGCAGTCCAGAGGATAGGTTTAAATCCAAAAAGGGATTCGCTTCTAAGTATGGACAGCACCCATTGGATAAAATATGCACACGCAAAGTTGAGAGAGATTGGAGTTCCATGCTCTGACTTGGTGTTTAATTATTCTCATGAAAACAACAACATCCAATTAGACCGTGAGGGATATGACGAAGTTAATTTGATTAGCGTTCTTGATTTTAGTAGAGATGGCGATGTAAGCAACAAAAAAACGCATACAATAACGGAAACCGAAATAAAGCGATGCAACAATTTGGTGGAGAAGCTGGGCGAAAAGGGCGCTTATTACGCAGAAGATGGTTGGAAACAGGAAATCAAATCTCCTCTATCTAGAATAGCCTTATCTTTTAATAGGTGTATAGTTTCATTTACGCAGAAACAGCAACAAAATCCGGAATCTTACAGGGCATTTAATCTGATATCAGCCGAGTTAGATAGATTTAAGGATGGCACTCGGCTGGAGTACTGGTGCTGGGTGGGAGAGGACTTTGGCAGATATGACCTTCCTATTGCCTGGGGCATGGGACACCAGACTCTAGAAGATGGTTTATTTGACATTTTACGCACCAATGAGGTTCTATCAAGGGCAGCTGAATTCCGTTGTACCAGTAAGAGAGAAATCGAAAGGCGGTTAAGCCAGTTAAGCCCAGCAGAATATCTTGATAGGCTCTTTTGCAAACACATCGCGGGGCTATATTCGCAGAGCTTAGTAAAAGGAAATGAAGGGACAATGATAGGTGCAATACTGTCCGATTACCTGCTGCTTTGTGGGGCAAAGTTGAATTGAGTGGGATAGAGGAGTATGTAAATCCAGAGAGGTTAGAAGAGATAAGACTAGTATGTACGCTGTATTCCTTCATTCGTCTATCCGGGTTCTGCAATCTCACAAGCCCATACATTTAAAAAATCCCCCCTAATAATCTCTTAAATGGAGCCAAAGCTCAAAGAGAAAACCTGGTCCAAGGAACTCGAGAAGCCGATCTATGAGCGATGGAAAAGGGAAAATGCTTATGTGTTTAAGGAAACCAAAGGAAAAAACGTCTTCTCGATTGATACACCCCCTCCCTATGTAAACACTCCGGTCCACATCGGCCAGGTAACTACCTATGTGCTGATGGACATGTTTGCCCGCTTCAAAAGGATGGCTGGCTCGAGCGTCCTTTTTCCTCTTGGCCTTGACAGAAACGGCCTCCCGATCGAGATGGCTGCCGAGAAGCGCTTTAAGGTAAAACTAACAGACCTTTCCCGTGAGAAGGCAATCCAGTACTGTGAAAAAATCCTTGAAGAAGCCTCTCTTGCTTCTGTTGAATCCTTCCTTCGCTGCGGCATAAGTTTCAATTCCTGGAAGAAAGGAGCAGAAATCGGAGAGGTCTATGAAACAGACTCTCCGGAGTACCGCCAGCTGACCCAGGAGACTTTCATTGATCTCTGGAATAAGGGCCTAGTCTATGAGGCTGAGCGCGTCAATAACTATTGCCCAGGCTGCCAGACAACGCTTGCAGACGCAGAGGTGATATATGAGAACATTCCGGGAAACTTCTATGAGATCAAGTTCCGTTGCAAAGAGACAGGAGAAGACCTCATCATCGGGACAACGCGGCCTGAGCTGATCTGCTCGGTCGGCATGGTAGTCTTCAATCCCCAGGACAAGGGGTACAAAAAACTCGAAGGGAAGACTGCAGTTGCCCCATTCTATGACAAAGAGGTTCCTATTAAAGCTGACCCGTCAGCGCAAATGGGAAAGGGAACTGGCCTGGTCATGATGTGCTCCTTTGGCGACCTCACGGATATTAGATTTTTCAGGGACAACCAGCTCACACCCACGATTGCGATTGACAGGAGCGGGAAGATGAACGAGCATGCAGGATTCCTGAGCGGAATTCCTGTAAAAGAGGCCAGGAAAAGAATAGTGGAAAGACTCAGGGAGGAAGGCCTGCTTGTGAGAGCTGTTCCAACCCAGGAGCATAGAACTCCTATCTGCGAGCGTTCGAAAGATCCTATAGAGTTCATAGCGATGTCTGAGCTGTATCTGAAGCAGGTTTCGTATAAGAAAGAGATGCTGAAGCTTGCAGCAAAACTCAAGTTCTACAGCCCCCAAAGCAGGCAGATCCTCATTGACTGGATTAACACTGTCTCGATTGACTGGCCGATCTCCCGGAGAAGGTTCTATGCAACTGAAGTTCCTTTGTGGTATTGCAAAAAGTGCAGCATGCCGTTTGTTCCTCCCAAAGGCAGATACTACACGCCGTGGAAGCAAAAGCCTCCAGTAAAGGAATGCCCCCAATGCGGCAATAAAGAATTCGTAGGTGAAACACGGGTGTTTGATACCTGGTTTGATTCCTCGATAACGCCCCTCTACATCTTGGGATACGGACGGAACCAGAAGTTTTTTTCAGAACACCATCCCTGCTCGCTCAGGCCGCAGGGCAAGGAGATTGTACGGACATGGCTCTACTATACCCTGCTGAAAGATTACCTCTTGACAGGAACCTGTATTTTCAAGGAGGTGTGGATCAACTACCACATTGTTGATGAGAAAGGATATAAGATGAGCAAGAGCAAGGGAAATGTTATCGACCCAAAAGACGTCCTTGACAGGTATGGCGCAGAGGCATTCAGGATGTGGGCAACGATTGAAGGAAACCTTGAGCAGACAGACTTCCGCTGCAGCTTTGACCGCATTGAAGGGGCAGGAAAGACAGTAACAAAGCTTTGGAATGTGGCGCGATTTATCTCGATGTTCCCAAAGCCTGAAGGCAGGGTAAATCTGAGAGAGGTGGACAGATGGATTCTGCAGGAGATTCAGCTGCTTGCAAAAGAAACAAGAAAGAGCTATGAAGATTATGATTTCCACAACCCTTCAATAAAGATCAAACACTTTCTCTGGGAGACATTCGCATCCCATTATCTTGAGATGGTGAAGAACCGGGCCTATAACCAGGAAGGCGGCTATTCCGGAGAGGAGCAGAACGGAGCTTTGTCCGCACTTCACACCTGCCTGGGCATACTCCTGAAGCTTTGGGCCCCTGTGATCCCTATGGTCACTGCCAAAATCTATGAGGTTCTTGAGGGAAAAGACATCCATAAAGAAGCATTTCCGGAAATAGCAAAGGAGACCCAAACCGAGCTCAAGACAGAGGACATCACAAGAGTGAACAGCATGGTTTGGAAAGCGAAGAAGGATGCAGGAGTCAGCCTCAAAGCAGAGGTCGCAAGGCTTACCATTCCGAAATCTCTGGAAAGCATTAAGGAAGACCTCAAAGTGATGCACAACGTAAAGGATATAAACGAGGGCGAAATCTCAGTGGAGATATAGGAGGTTACGATGAGGAGATCAATAAGACAAATAGAAGAGACGGTTTTAGACAAGGAGGCTCGGGCAGAGGTTGCGGGAAGGGATGCAGAAAGAGTTCTACCGGTTGAAGCTACGGCAAGCATAATTCAAGAAGCAAGGGCGTTCAATCATAAGCTAGACATGGCAGGGGAAAATCAATTAAAGAGTTTCATTACAAAAAAAGGCGGCGAGGATGTATACCAGATCATGGTGCTGTCTACCACGTATGGGTGGGCGATACAGCAAGCTATAGAAGTTGTAGAGATGAACCACAGCAAGAAATCTGACGTGTACGGAACTGCAGTGAAGATTAGCGAAATGCTGCAGCGTTTAGGAATCGGGTTCGAGCGGGCAAAAGAATTTGTTGAGCAGGGATATACAAGTGAAACAGCGAAAAGGATAGGTGCTATTATGAATCAACTGGTCAGAGAGTATTGTTTAAGCGAAAATGAGGCGTACAAGACAGCGTTGAACTTTGGAGAAGTAGCTTCAGAGATAATAGGGTCAAGCAAATGGGACGGCCCCTACCAAAAACCAGGGGAGGATATACGATTTGTCACTTTTGCAGAAGGTGGGAAATGGTTTGTAACCCCGAATATAAGCAATGAGCCAAGAGGGGGGCTTATTGCAAAAATACAGGTTGCATTGAAGAAAAACTCTCTGAACTGCACAAGAATACCCGACACGAAATCGGAAATTTATTTTGTAAATGACGACTTCTGGCAACCGGAAGTTGAACTGGAAGAGTTAACCGAGAAGTTAGTCAAGTATGCAAGGAACATATCAAATCTGGAACCTATGAATAACCAAGAGCCGGATACAGATCCTCATATATATGAGCACATGGATACAACAAGATTAAGCTCAGACAGGATTTAAGAGTTCTTTCGTAGATCTGCTCCGCGAGTCGTATCTTCAATAGCATATCCTTTTTCTCGTATCTCATTTCTGATCCTGTCCGCCCTTGCGAAATCCTTCTCTTTCCTCGCCTTCTCCCTCTCGCAAGCAAGCTTCTGTATAGCAGCTGGAATCTCTTCTCTTCCGAATTCCAGAACGCCCAAGACTGAGTCAATCCTTTTCATAAAATCGAGAATCTCGGAAGCGTCCTTAGTATCAATCCCCGCTTCCATCTTCTTATTGATCTTTTTAACAAAATCGAAGATAACAGCCAACGCCTCAGAGATATTCAGATCATCGTCCATCCTTTTTGCAAAATCCTTCTCAGCTTTTTCAATAATCTTCTTTAGTTTGGAATCCCTTGTATGCGAAGCATTAAACGTCTGAAGCTTGTCAGCAAATGTCTGCAATCGCTCAACAGCATTTCCGGCAGCTTTCAGCCCTTCTTCAGTAAAATTCAATTGTTGCCTGTAATGGACAGACAAAAGAAGGTATCGGATTGCCCTTGCATCATAGCCTTTCTTCAATAAGTCCCTGAGTGTAAAGAAATTTTCAAGGGATTTTGACATCTTCCTTCCATCAACAAGGAGATGCTCGTTATGAAACCAAAATCTGGCAAGTTTCTTCCCAACAGCTCCTTCGCTTTGCGCAATCTCATTCTCATGGTGCGGAAAAACAAGGTCAATCCCGCCAGCATGGATATCAAAAGGCTGCCCCAGGTACTTGGTTGACATTGCAGAGCATTCAATATGCCATCCAGGCCGCCCCTTGCCGAGTGAGGTCTCCCAAAAAACATCCCCGTCCTCGGTTGAATGCGCCTTCCACAATGCAAAATCCTGCGCCTCCTCTTTATCATACTGATCCTGCTTTACTCGCGCCCCAGCTTTCAATGATGCAATCTTTGTATGCGACAGCCTTCCGTAGGATTTAAATGCAGAGATGGCATAATACACAGAACCGTCCTCTCCCCGGTATGCAATCTTCTTCTGCAGCAGTTTCTTAACAAGAGCCACCATCTCCCGGATATGCTCAGTAGCTTTTGGAAAGATATCTGCCTTTTCGATATTCAGGGTCTCCAAATCCTCAAAGAAAGCCTTTTCAAAGTTCTGGGTAAACTGTTTCAAAGGCATGCCTGCCTGAACAGAGCCCTTAATCGTCTTATCATCAACGTCAGTTAAGTTCATGACGTGCTTAACCTTGTATTTTGAATAGATGAGATAACGCTTAAGGAGATCGCTGCAGATATACGCCCGGAAATTTCCGATGTGCGCGAAGTCATAGATCGTCGGGCCGCAGGTGTACAATCCGACCTTTTTCTTCAATGGCTTGAATGCCTCTCGCTTCCTAGAGAGGGTATTATAAAGCATAAAGGCCATACGCAAAAAAGAGCAAGAAGCCTATATAAAGATTGTCACAAAAGCTTGTTAAGCAGCTTCAATTGGTCGGTATTGAGCTTCTCAGAGTTTTGGAGCAATGCCTTGGCCTTCGCTAAGAGGATTTTCCTGTCCTGCTGGCTCCGTCCAAGCTCCAGTTTGCGAAAGCCTGCAGCCTGATCAAGATTTCCAGCTGCCCGGCGTTCATCATTGAACCCTTGGGACAGTTTTTGTTCCTTAGTGTAATACTCCAAGGCATCGCGCATAAGGGCAAGGGATTGTTCTTGGCTCTTGGCAATGAGCTTTGCCATGCTCATGATTGCTTCATAATCACCTTTTCCCATAATCCCTCCTCTCAAAATCATCCTGGAGTTTTCTAAGATAGCGTTTGATCTCGCTCACTTGTTTTGGAGTAAGCGAAAGCTCCTGGACCGCTTTAGACATGTCAGCCTGGATTGCCTCAATCCGTTTTTCAACAGCTGCCTGCGCCTCTTCACGAAGCCTGGAAAGCTGGCTCCTGAGCCTCAGTATCTCGTCCTCATGCTCAAGAATCTGTGTAACCCTCTCAATCACGTCAATCCCGTATTTGTCAAAGATAGATTTACCGAATGAAAACAGCCCCATGGTGCCTCTGGTTTGGTTGGTTTATGGATTTGTTTATGGACTTTTCTTGCAAACGAAGATGATATGATCCTTCTGGAAGGGATCAAGCTCTCGGTAATCAACAAGGGTTATAAAGATTTCTAATTCCTTGCGGACCTGGCTAAAAATTGCTTTGGGAGATTTGGTAACATCAATGCTCCGTGCCTTGATGCACAGCACCCCAAACCCGCCGGGCTTCAGGAACATATCTGCGTTCTTTTTAAAGATTTCAACCTGGTTCTTCTGGCTGACGTCCTGGTAGAGGGCATCAACCCGGGATATGCGGTGGGCATAGCGCTCAGGGTGGCGAGCGTCAGCAAGCACAGGCGCGATATTGCTCCTGCGTTCGCAGAGGTGCACAAGATCCCTCATCACTCTCGGGCTGCTGTCAAGCGCAAACACAAACCCCGGGTCAACAATATCCGAAACATGCGAGACAGTGGTTCCTGTAGAGCTGCCTAAGTACAATACTGCCATCCCGGGCTTGATTCCGATCTGCGATATCCTCTTATGGAGGCTGGCGCACAGCTTGGATTTGTTGGGATTCCACTGCCGAAACTCAGCCTTGCCCTCTTTGACAAGGGCCTCTCCATAGACGCTTGTGCCAGGAACAATATTCCTGGTATAGAAGTCCTTGCCTTTTGCAAAAACGCCCTTAAAAGTCTCGTTCATGGAAACCTCTGATGCAGTTCATTAGTGATCCGGTCTCCTATAAAAGGGCCCTTGAAATAATCGACCTTCGATGCAATCGCAATCTTGTCTGCCAAAAACCGGGCGCGCTTGCCGTGCTCAGCCTTCGGTGCTTTCATGATCAGGGGATGCTCATGGAGCAGGCCATATTTTGGCGGAAGCATCCTCTTATTCCGCAGATGCCTGAACAACGCCTTTTCTGCCCCCAATACCTGGACTGTCTGGCTTGAAAGTTCAGAGAGGCGGCGGAGAGATCCTGCCTTCTCGAGCAGCTTTGCTCCGATGAGAAACCCGGTGATTGCAGCCACATTTGGGCAGACTCGCCCCATCAGGCCGTCAAGGTACTCCTCAAGATCAGCTTTCAGGCTGTTGAGCTGGCCAAGCTTTATGCTCATCTCCTGCAGAAAAACCGCATCTTTCTTGGAAAGATTGCCTCCCATGCTGTCAAGGGCTTTTGGAGCAGCGCCGGAAGCAACACAGTCAATAAATTTTGAGTTGTCTGTCTGCTGCCATGAGAATTCAGGGTTATAATAGCCATACCATTCCCTGAACTGGGTGCTCAGCATATTCATCGCCCGATGGAGTTCATCAAGCATATGGACTGCCTGGACGATCAGGACGTCTTCAGTAACAGCAGTCCGGATGTCTGCCTTCGTCAGCTCAATGTTCGCCTTCCTGAACAAGGAGAAAAATCTGGGGTCCTTGAGCGCCTTAAGCGCCTTTGGAACGAGATGTGCTGGAATCTCCTGAATGCCTGATCCAGCAGAACCCTCAAGGATGCTCAAGTGTTCATCAAAGACGACGTTTCCAACAACAGAGCGAAAGAGATAGGCCATAAAGAGAGAAGAGGCATGAATTTTATAAAACTATAGGATTCACGGGCTCTGTAGAAAGCCCGGCATCATTTTTGCGAGCTTCTTCAGCTTCATCAGCACTGCTGACAGGGGGTAGACCCCTTCGGGGGTGTCAGCAATCGCCTATCTCCCCACAGGCGAGCCCGATGCCGATTGGCTTTCTACAGAGCCTGATTCACAGGATTCATGGAATGGGTTCACCGCCTCCACAGCAGTACGCTGGCAAGCAGCGTAAGAACCCCAATCAGCAACAGATCAGCAGCATCACGGGCTTTCTCAGTTGAAGAAAGATAGACGATCTCCTGCCGTGCAGCAACAGAAGGCTTTGCCTGTTGAGGAGGAATATCTGCAAGGACAGCAGCAGCAGGCACAGTAGTAGCGCTGGACTTAATCTCCGGCTTGAATGTAATGATGCGCGTCAGCGAGTTTTCTGTAGAGAAGTCATCCTTGAGGTAGACTGCCCGAAGCCTGTACTCTCCGGGATCTTGGACTTCAAAAGGAGTTGCAAGCTCGATAGACTTCTCGTCGCCTGCATCGATAAGAACCTCTTTCTGGTTTGCCTGGCGCTCTCCAGAATAGCTCTTCGATCCTCTGTAGAAATAGCTCCAAATGACCAAAGCGTGGTCTTCATCATCATTATTCCTTACTGTAAGGGGTATGGGAAATGTTCCGGGCTCTGTAAGGGTTTCTGGAAACGAATCAAAAGATATCTCCAGTTCAGGAAGCTGCTGCTTTGTTTGGACAGTAACCTCCTGGCAGAGATCATCGGTAATGCCCCGAACCTCAAGAGGAAAAGAATGCTCCAGCCCAAATCCTTCTGCATAGACAGAATAAGAGCCATCATTGGTGTCATCATCGCAATTCGCATCAATCTGGATTGGCAATGTTAAATCCTGGCTTGTGTACTCTGGAAGGGAGAATGTAGAGATCTTGCTTATCCGAAAGCCCCCTCTGCCAACCCAGGCCTTCACAGTTGATTGGCTCGAATTTCCCCGATTAGACTGGATCCTGGCCCTAATCACCTGGCCGAATCTTGCCCTCTGGTCAGAGCCAAGATCGAGCACAGAAGCTATACGGAGCGAACTGGCGCTAACACGCGGCTCCTCTCTGACTACAAGCAGCTCAGAATCAAAGTTGTTTTCAGGCAACGCATCATTGCAGCTGATTGACGTGATATTGGCAAAGACTCTATAGTCATCCGAAGCAAGATTAGGGGAGAGAGTAGAGGTCTTGCGATTGACAATGCTGAAGTTAAGGGCATCATACGAAAGCATCCTCTGGCCGAATAAATCCTCAATCCATCGCTCCAAGGTAAGATTTGAGGGATCACCATAGCTCCTGGATACAATAATGGAAAATTCGACATCTGAGCCATTCAGGAACGCCGGAGCTGCAAGGCTGACATCAACAGAATAATCGCAGTCGCCAAGAGAGACATTCGAATTTGACTTCCCGGGAGTCGGCGCAGAGATCCCCCAGGAATCGAGTTTGCTCCAGGAGAAGTTCCCCTCAGTCCTGCTATAGGAGGCTGAGTCAATAACAGTAAGATTGGGAAACGCGAACTGGACCTGCTCAAATCCAAGATTGTTGAGTGTGAAGTCTGAATCAAGATCCCGATAAACGACCAAGTACGAATACGGCGCAAGGGAAGAGTTCCCATCTGTATTCATATCCGTGACATAGAGGAGATGGGAAGGATCTGAATCATAAAGCACAAACCCCTCCAGTTCAAGAAGGAAGGGGGTTGGGTTGTACAGCTCGACCCATTCACCTCCTGGCTTGGCGGCGTTATCATCCCCATCAGGATCCGGCATGATTTCAGTAATGGTAACTGCATTGAAATAAGAGGTAAAGTTGATAAAAGCAAGCACAGAGTTTGCTGCTCCCGGAGTCCCATTAAAAACAACTGACTCAACCCAGCCATCATAATATTCCAGGCTCTTGCCATTGCCTGCTGCTCCAAAGCCGGAGTCATAGAAAGTGCCAGCAATAACTGCCTGAGATGGATCCTCCAGAGAGAGGTTCTCGCCTGAATTGCTGAGAGAGCTCCAGCTTGTATCCAAAATGCTTCCTAAAAACCCATGGCTCTGGTTAAAGGAAGCCGCATCATCAGCGAGGATGGCAAACTCCCCCGGCTCAAGGACAAAAGAGCCTTGGAAGGCGTTGATCTGGTGATGCACTCCTCCCTCAAAAAAGGTCCAATCAGAGAGGTTAATGGAAGAATTCTCATCATTGTAAAGCTCAATCCACTCGTTTCCTGAGTCTGAGCCCGCAGGATCATACATGATCTCATTAAAACGCAAAGAAGACGCAGTTGGAAGTATCACAAGGCAAAGCTGCCCCAAAAAAAGCCACAAAAGGACTTTCATGAGGACGGGGGTCTAAAAAACTATTTAAAGATGACTGAGACATACCGCTAATCCTGTTAAATCCTGTTAAATCCTATACTCCCCCCAATGCTTGATGGCAAGATCCTCCATACCCTTCGATGCAATCGCTGAGGAGAAAAGCTTCACCAGCTGCAGGTTGCTGAGCAAAGGAACAGAGAAGTCAACAGCAAATCTCCGGGAGAATATCTTATCCTGGCTGTCTCTCTGCTTTCGGGGGTCTGGTATCGAAATCACCAGATCGATCTTCCCCTGCTTGACTGCACTTAGGATATTTGGCTCCTCAGGCTCGTGAATTTTGTACAGCTTCTGCATCGGGATGCCATGCTTTTGAAAGAAAAGTGAGGTGTGCTCAGTGCCATACAGGCCGAACCCCAAGTAATGGAAGGTGAGCACAGAATCCAGAAGCTCATAGCGCATCTCATCTCCTCCAACAGTAACGAAGATCGATTTCCGGGGCAGCCTGAATCCTGTTGAGATCATCGCCTTCAGGAAAGCCTCCTCAACATCCTCCCCAAAGCACGCAACCTCTCCAGTGGACGCCATCTCCACGCCAGTGATGGGATCTGCTCCCTTGAGCCTGAAAAATGAGAATTGGGGAGCCTTTACGCCAACATACGACGGAAGTTCAGCAATATGCTCTGCCACGTGCTGACCGAGAATCACCCGAGTGGCTATATCAGCGAAGTTCTTTTTGAAGACTTTAGATACAAAAGGAAAGCTCCTGCTTGCCCGGAGGTTGCACTCGATGACCTTCAGATGGTTTCCCTTTGCCAGAAACTGGATATTGAACGGTCCGGATATGTCAAGTGCTTTTGCTATTGATCGGGATGCCTGCTTGATCCGCCTCAGGCTTTCGGAGTACGTTTTCTGCGTCGGAAGAACCATAGTAGCGTCGCCTGAATGCACGCCCGCATTCTCAACATGCTCAGTAATCGCGTACACCACGATTTCGCCATGCTGGCTGACAGCATCAAATTCGATTTCCTTGGCATTGGCAATGAACTTTGAGATGACAACAGGATGCTCAGGAGTTACAGAGGACGCCCTCTGGAGATATTCTGCAAGAGAAGAGTCATCAAAGGAAAGGCTCATGGCTGCTCCTGACAGGACATAGCTGGGCCGCACCAGGACAGGATACCCAACATTCTTGGCAAATGCCTGCGCTTCCTCCACTGAAGTAAGCTCTTTCCACGCAGGCTGGTCAATGCCGAGCGAATCCAGCAGCTTGGAAAACTTATGCCTGTCCTCAGCCATATCAATCATCTCAGGAGATGTCCCGAGGACAGATACATGCGCCTTCATGCATTTCAATGCAAGGCTGTTAGGCACCTGCCCGCCCATTGACACAATAAGGCCGTGAGGCTGCTCAAGCTCATAGATATCGAGGACGCGCTCAAAGCTGAGCTCATCAAAATAGAGCTTGTCGCAGGTGTCATAGTCAGTGGAGACTGTCTCGGGATTATAATTGATCATGATTGTCTCATACCCGAGCTTTTTTGCTGTGGAAACTGCATTCACGCAGCACCAGTCGAACTCCACAGAACTTCCGATGGAATAGGTGCCTGATCCAAGAACCACAACTGCGTGAGAGGGTGCAGCATCGGGGGATGCAAAAGTGATGTCATGCTCAGATCCATTGTAGGTAAGGTAGAGATAGTTGGTTCTGGCTGGGTATTCTGCCCCTAAGGTGTCAATCTGCTTGACAAAGGGAATCACCCCAAGCCCTTTCCTCAGCTTCCTGACTTCAAGCTCCTGCATCCCCTTAAGATTCCCAATCTGGCTGTCAGAAAATCCAAGTTGTTTTGCCCGTCTGAGCAGTGGAGCAGTGAGCGCTTCTGCTACGATCCTCTTCTCATACTCAACGATGCCCTGTATCTTATGAAGGAACCAGGGGTCGATCCTGCTCAACGAATGGACCTTGGAAACAGAAAATCCCTGCCTGAACGCCTCTGCAACTGCATAAAGCCTCATGTCTGTCGGATTGGTAATCTCGCTCTCCAGGTCAGAGAACACCAGGCCGTTTTGGCTCAGTCCCTTCATCCCGATATGCAGCATCCGGACTGCTTTCTGCAGCGCCTCCTCAAAGGATCTGGCTATAGCCATCACCTCTCCAACAGACTTCATTTCGCTGCCAATCTGCCTTCTGACTTCCCGGAACTTATGGAAGTCCCAGCGGGGGATTTTCACCACAATATAATCGAGAGAGGGTTCAAAACAGGCCTTTGTGACCTGTGTGATCGAATTAGGGATTTCTGGAAGGCTATACCCAAGGCCGAGCTTCGCAGCCACAAAAGCCAGAGGGTATCCTGTCGCTTTTGACGCAAGCGCGCTTGAGCGCGACAGCCGTGCATTGACCTCAATCACACGGTAGTCCAGTGATTCAGGTGAAAGGGCAAACTGGATATTGCACTCTCCCACAATCTTCAGCTCCCGGATTACTTTGATGGAAATTTCCCTCAGGAAATGATACTCGGTATTTGTCAGGGTTTGCGAAGGCGCAACAACAATGCTCTCTCCGGTGTGGATTCCCATGGGATCCATATTCTCCATATTGCAGACAGTGATGCAGTTGTCAAATGCATCTCTGACAACCTCATATTCAATCTCCTTCCACCCATGCACAGACTCTTCGATGAGGATTTGGGAGACCTGGGCAAGCGCCTTCTGCGCCATCTCAGCAAGCTCCTCCGGATTCTTGGCTTTCCCTGAGCCAAGGCCTCCGAGAGAAAAACCAGACCGCATCATCACAGGATATCCTATCTTTTCGGCTGCCGCCAGGCTGTCTTCAACTGTCGTGGCTGGAAAAGACATTGGGGTCTTCACATCAATGCTGCCGAGCAGCTTTGCAAACTTCTCACGATCCTCGGTCTGCTCAATCGCCTCAACAGGAGTTCCAAGGACGCAAAGCCCGTGCTTCTCCAGCACACCCGATGCTGCCAGGCTAAGCCCGCAGCTGAGCGCAGTCTGGCCTCCGAAGGACAGGAGGATAGAATCCGGCTTTTCCTTTTCAATGATCTTCTCCACAAAATAAGGTGTTACAGGAAGGAAATACACAATATCAGCAAGACCTTCAGAGGTTTGATAGGTCGCAATGTTAGGGTTGATTAAAACAACGAAAATCCCATCCTCCTTCAATGCCTTGATGCACTGTGATCCCGAGTAATCAAATTCTCCAGCCTCTCCGATCTTCAGGCTGCCGCTTCCAAGCAGAAGGACTTTTTTTGGCTTCATATTCTTCCGGCCTTTGCCTTCTTAACCCCCTCAATAAACTTGTCGAAAAGCCAGGCAGTGTCCACTGGCCCAGGCATCGCTTCCGGATGAAATTGCACAGAGAAAAACGGCTTGCTTCTATGCCTGATGCCTTCATTCGTGCCGTCATTGGCATTGACAAACCACTCTTCCCATTCCGGAGGGAGAGTTTTTGCGTCAACAGCATACCCGTGGTTCTGTGAAGTGATATAGCATCTCTTCGTCCCAACCTCCAGGCAAGGCTGGTTCTGGCTGCGATGCCCATACTTGAGTTTGTACGTAGAAGCTCCTGCAGCCAGAGCAAGAAGCTGGTTGCCGAGGCATATTCCGAATGTAGGGATGTTTCTTTCCATTGCAGTCCTGATGCGTTCAATGGTTGTTACGCACATCCTGGGATCTCCTGGCCCATTCGAAATAAACAAGCCGTCAAATCTCTCATTAGAAAAATCATGGTCATAAGGAACGCGGGCAACCTCAACCCCTCTGCTGACAAAACTCCTGATGATGTTGTTTTTGCAGCCGCAATCAAGCAGGATTATGTGTATATCTCCTGATCCATACCTCTTGACGTCTTTGCATGATACCTCAGATACAAGGTTCTTTTTATTTGGATCCTCTAAAGCCAAAGGATGATCTAGATCATCATTAAACACAATCTTTCCAAGTAGAGTTCCATGCTCCCTGAGTTTCTTAGTCAACGCTCGTGTGTCAATCCCGCTTATCCCTGGAATCTTCTCTTTCTTTAACCAATCCCCTAAAGAATGGAACGCCTCCCAATGGTGATGCTTGTGAGGATAATCTCCCACAACAATCGCTTTTGTGTGAATCATGTCAGATTCAAAATGCCGAAGCATATTGTCCTGAAGGTCTCCGTTAGGAACGCCATAATTCCCGATCAGGGGATAGGTGAATACAAGAATCTGGCCTTCATAGGAAGGATCAGTCATGGACTCAGGATATCCCACCATGCCTGTGGTAAAGACGACTTCGCCAGAAACGTTTTTCTCAAATCCAAAAGACTCTCCGGTGTAGACACTCCCATCCTCAAGAACCAAAGACGCGTTCATTAAAAAAGAGAAGGAGCGCCCAGAGTTTTATAAGGTTTGTGGTATCGGAAGAATGGATTGATTATCGTATGCTTCATGGATAGCGGCATAACCGGTAAAGCATTTTGTGCAGGCGCAAAGAGTGTCCAAGGAATCCCCGTTGGATCGCATATGGGATGGAAGGGACTCAGGAAGGAACAAATCAAGAGGCTCCAAACAAGCAAAAGAGGTTATTTTCAGATGTTCAGCAATCTTTTCTTTCATTTCCTGATAAGGAAGATTCCGATATTTATAACCAAGGAGGTTCTCCGGATCAGGGGCATCAATCCCGTAAGTGCAGGAGTCAATCCACACAGGAGACGCGATTCGCAGATGAATCTCAGAAGCTCCGACGCGCCATAGCATGGACGCAATCTTCTTTATAGTAGTGCCGCGAACAAGGGAGTCATCAACAACAATGACGCGGCGGTTGTTTATAATAGAAGGGTTAGGATTATATTTTAAACGGGCAGCAAATTCACGCATGCATTGGCTGGGCTCAATAAATCCCCTCCCCACATAATGGCTTCGTATAATGCCACGCTCATAAGGGATTCCGGACTCTTCAGCATAGCCGATGGCCCCGTCTGTTCCGGAATCTGGAACAGAAACAACAACATCCGCATCTGCTGGGTCTTTCCTTGCAAGAATATGGCCGCACTCATTTCGGTATTTGGTTGGGGAGGTTAGGAAAACAAAAGAATCCGGGCGGGAGAAATAAACAAGCTCAAAGATGCATGGGAAAAAAGGGGCAAAGGGAGGAAAAAGCTGATGGCTATGAACCCCTTCTGCATCGATGACAACCAGTTCGCCGGGATTAACCTCTCTCGAATATTCAGCTTGGATAATATCAAAAGCAACGGTCTCAGATGCTACGACAGTGGGGTAGCCTTTATCCGGAAATTTGCCAAGGACCAGGGGCCTGTTCCCTGAAGGGTCCCGGAAAGCCCACAGTTTTCCATCCAGCATGCCGGCCAAAGAAGCTGATCCCTTCAATCCGGCAAACCCATCCCGGATACGGCCCTCCAAGGAACGTTGAGATGAAAGGGAGATCTTATGGAGGATAACCTCTGAGTCTGAATCCCCGATATATTCAAATTGGGCCTGGGGAAGTTGTTCTTTGGCCAGATGCGCGTTATACAAAGTTCCATTATGGCACAAAGCAGCCCAGCCATCCCGAATATGCTGTAATATCGGTTGGGCATTGGCTAAGCAAGAGCCTCCATCCGTAGAATAGCGGACATGGCCAACTGCATAATCTCCTAAAAGGTTGGCTAAGTCTGCTTCCTGGATAGCCTGAAATGCAAGACCCATACCGAGCTTTTGGTTAGGCTGGCGGCGCCCGGCATCAGAAGCATAAGCAGAAACGATTCCGGCGCTTTCTTGCCCCCGGTGCTGGACTGCATGAAGCCCCCAACGGGTTAATTCCGCAGCATCAGGATGCCCGTAAATCCCAAACACGCCGCATCCGTGCTGGAGCTCAGTCATGGAAGACTAAACGCCACGTTCCTTAAAAACCTATCGCTTGTCACTCCTCCAGGATACTCCACAAAGATTTAATAAGATTGATTCTTTGGAAATCAGGGGTTGGTGCAATGGGTTTATTAGACGTATTTAGGAAGAGAAAGGCAGGAGACATACCTCCACCGCCTCCGTTCTTAGAGCCAAGGATGCCCTCATTTGAACAGAGGATGCCGCCGATTTCCGTTCCTGAATTCAGGACAGAGTTCAGGCCAATGGGGGGCATCAGAGACAGGGAGCAGCCAAGAGAGCCTGTACCTGCTCCGATTCAGGGACCTTCCCCTCATCCAGAAAAGCCGCCAAGCCTTCCACAAATCCAGGTAATGAACCGGCCGATGGCGCCTCCAAGATTCGACCAGTTGCAAAGGCCAATAGTGAAGCACCCATTAAAGCCAGATTTTCCGGAAATGTCTCCCGTGAAACCTGAGATTGAACAAAAAGAGATTGAGGCAAAGAAGAGGGAGTTTGAGAGAAAAATGCCTCAAAGGCCATTATTTGTCAGGAGCGATGAATACAGGACTTTGTTAGGAAATATTCAGAGTATTGAGGAGAAGGTGGAAGAGGTTGAGGCTCTCTCCAAAAGGCTGAATGAGATCAAGCTCGTCAGGGATAAGGAAACGCAGAAATGGCGTTCCATGCTCGAGGATATCAACAAGAGGCTGCACAAAATCGACAAGGTGATGGAACAATGACGGGTATGCCGGTGTTTATCAAGATTGAGAGATATAAAGAAGTCCTTGAGATCATGGAGGTCCTGAGGGCAAAGATCAGCCAGGCCAAGAAAACTCTGGCAAAGATCAACGAGCTTAAAGATAAGGAGGATCAGGAGCTGGCAGCCTGGAGCAATGCAGTTAATGATGTTGAAAAGAGGGTTGAAGGCATAGACAGCGGCCTCTTTGAGCCTGAGCAGATGTAACGATGGAAGATACGATGTTTGTGAGTATTGAGGATCCCATTGCGATACGAAGGACGCTGCTCCAGGGCTCTAAGGAGATTATCACAGCTTTGCAGCGCTACGAAGCTTTCCAGTATACGCAGGAGATGAAGATAAGAGAGGTGTTCATCCTCAAAAACTTGATGGTAGAGATTAGCAAGCTTGGCAAGAGCCTCGAAGATGCGCTGCCAGTTCATCACATAAGAAAGAATGTGGATACAAAGAGGGCAGAGCTAAAGAAGAAGATCGATGACCAGCCAAGAGCCAGGCGGCCTCAAATGCCAAGGCCAAAGCCGGTTTCTGAGTTAGACCGCCTGGAAGAAGAGTTGAATGCGATTGAGAGCAAGCTTGGGAGTTTGACATAAGACCGCATTTCTGGATAAGAAGAGTTCCAAAAAACGGCTCAGTAGAAAGTCCGGCATCCTTTCTGCGAGCTTATTTACTTTTATAGCACCGCTGACAGAGGGTTGGCCCAATCAAAACGCCCTCTGGCGTTTTGATGTGCCAAAAGAGCATGGCTCTTTTTAGCACCTTCGGGGGTGTCAGCAAACAGTGAAGGAAGCACAAGCGAGCCGGTGGCTAGCGAGCAAGCTCGCCTTGCTCGCTTGCAAGCCACTGCCGACTGACTTTCTACTGAGCCCAAAAAGCAACATATTTAAAACACGGGGCGTTCTACTCCGCACAATGCGGGGATGCCGGAGTGGCCAAACGGGACAGAGTTTGGCGACAGGCGCTAAAACGTCCATACTCAAGTCATGAGTGTTGAGGTCCTCACCCAGGTCTGATGAACTACTCAGGCGGGCCATCTGTTGGCTTAGTGCCTACGCAGGTTCGAATCCTGCTCCCCGCAGTGAATGAAATGAACGAGGAGAGCAGGCCAGCAACGAACGAAGTGAGTTGCGCTGCCTGCTCCCCGCACTCTTAATATTAAAAATTGTCTACATGGACTTGATGCGCAAAAAAACTGATACAAGGGAATTCTTGTTTAGGGATGCTCCTCCCTACCCAATAGAGGTTGCGGATTCTAAGGGAAGTTACCTCATTGACAAAAACGGAAAGAGATACCTGGATTTCACAATGGGGTGGTGTGTTGGCAACGCAGGCTGGAGAAAAAGCCAGATCAGGAATGCCATTCAGAGATTTAAAGGGCCTGAGTACGTTCCGCCTTCCTATATCTATGAGCGATGGGAAGACCTCGCAAAAAAGCTCAGCAGGCTTATCGGCAGGCAGACGGCCTGCTTTAGAGCAACAGGAGGAACAGAAGCAGTTGAGATTGCATTAAAGATGTCGCGTGCATACAATAAAAGGAGGAAGTTTTTGGCCTTTAAAGGTGCATACCATGGCCAATCCATTGCCTGCCTCTCGCTTGTCAAAATCCCGGCCCATGAGCTGCATTTTGGAAAGTTCTCAGAAGACTATCTCCAAATCGACGCAAAAGATTGGGAAAAAACAACAGAAGAGGCTGTAAAACTCATCAAGAAGAGAGAAATCTCTGCATTCATCTCAGAACCAATCATCTGTAATCTGGGAGTCATAGTGCCTCCAAAAGAGTTCTTTAACAGAATCATGGAAGCATGCAGCGAAACAGACACCCTGTTCATCTGCGATGAGGTTGCAACAGGATTCGGCCGTACAGGAAAATGGTTCGGCTTCGAGCATTTCGGTCTGGAGCCAGACATCATCACAATCGCAAAAGGAATGAGCTCAGGCTATGGCGCGATTGGTGCAACAATAGCCAGACCAGAAGTCGCTGAGCCCATGCGTTTTGATTTTAGCAATTATTCAACCTTTGGCTGGCACCCATTTTCTGTAGAAGCTTGCCTTGCAAACATCGAGTATATTCAGCAGAAGGGCCTTGTCGCGAAGGCTGCTGAAAGCGGAGCATATCTCATGAAAAGGCTGTCAGAGTTCAGGCCTGAAGGAAAGGGGCTGTGCATTGGCTTCGATGAGCCGGATCCCGGAATTCAGCAGCGATGCTTGGAGGATAGATTGATCATTTCTGCATTCGATGGAAGAGTAGTTTTGTTCCCAAGCCTTGATATCTCAAGACAAGAGATTGACAAAGCAGTGGAGATAATCAGGAAATCTAGGGCTGGTATCTGTTAACATGGTCCAAAAGATAATTCTTGCAAGCCCCAGAGGATACTGCGCTGGTGTAGAAAGGGCAATCGAAGTGGTAAAGAGATCCCTGTAGAACTGCTGAACACAGGTGAAGAAGGCACAAAGTTTATTCTGCCAAAAGAGCTTGAACAATAGGTTTTTATACTTCTCAAAAAGCAGGAAACCTATGGCAGTTGAGATTATAACAGTCGGCGGTTACGATGTTGTCGGAAGAAACTGCACAGCGATAAAGATTGACGATGACGTGATTGTGTTTGATATCGGGATTCATCTTGAGAGTTACATCCAGCTGACAGAGGATGAGGACATCAAGAAGTTTGAAGTTGAGGATCTTATCAAGGTAAAGGCAATTCCTGACCTTTCGGTGATAGAGCATTGGAAGGACAAAATAAGGGCAATCATACCGTCTCATGCTCATCTCGACCATGTCGGCGCCATCCCTTTTCTTGCAGGACGCTATAAGGCCCCAATCATCTGCACACCCTTCACAGCAGCAGTGCTTCGCGCAATCATCAGGGATGAAAAAATACCGTTCAAGAACCGGATAAAGACCGTGAACACGGGGTCATCCATAAAGATAACAAAAGACATCACCGCAGAGTTTATCACAGTAACCCATTCCACGCCGCAGACAGCGATGGTTGCGCTCCATACAAAGCACGGCATCATCGTGTATGCAAACGATTTCAAGTTCGATATGAGCCCGACTCTTGGAAAAACCCCTGATCTGAAGCGGCTAAGGCAGCTTGGCCAGAAGGGAGTGTATGCGTTGGTTGTGGAGTCAACCTATGCTGATGATGACCGCAAGATGCCCTCAGAGTCTGTGGCAAAGGAAATGTTGAGGGACGCCATCCTGGATGACGAGAAAGAGGTGCAGGCAATCCTCGTGACAACATTCTCGTCGCATATTGCACGGCTCAAATCCATCATCGAGCTTGGGAAAAAGCTTGGCCGGAAGGTTATCTTTTTAGGCAGATCGCTGGCAAAATACGTCAATGCTGCTGAAGAGGTCGGGATTGTCCACTTCTCAAAGGAGATAGAGATTGTCAAGTATGGTAATAATATCCGCAAGAGGCTCAATGAGCTGCAGCCTAGGAAGAAGAAATACCTGATCGTAGTCACAGGCCATCAGGGCGAGCCAAAAGCAACATTGGCAAAGATTGCAAGGGATGTCTTCAAGTTTCGGCTTGACCACCGGGATAAGGTGATTTTCTCTTGTAATGTCATCCCCACGCCAACAAACGAGAAGAACCGGGAACATCTGGAAAGGGATCTGAAGCACCGGCGCATCAGAATCTTTAAAGGCATCCATGTGTCAGGCCATGCGGCAAGGCAGGATCTTCAGGATCTTCTTGAGATGCTTAAGCCAGAGCACATCATCCCTTCTCATGGGGAAGAAAAGATGAGGAAGTCCCTTGCAGGCCTCTGTAAAGAGATGGGCTGGAAAAAGAATATCCACCTCCTTGCTGAAGGCCAGCATGCGGTGCTGAAGTAACCCAAGTAAAAAGATTTAAATAGTGCCCTAGCTTTGCTGCAAACAGGGGGTACAATGAAAGCAATCTTAGCAGAGCCGCGATACTTTAAGGAGAGCATTTCTGTCATATCAGACCTTGTGAACGAAGCAAAATTCACTGCAACCAAAGAGGGCCTTAACCTAATTGCAATGGATCCTGCAAACGTGGCTATGGTCGTCTTCAAGATGGTGTCAAGCGCGTTTACAGAGTACAATGTCCCGAAAAATGTTGAATTCGCAATAAACCTCAGCAATCTCAAGCAGATTCTCCGGAGGGTTTCCCCAAACGACATGATAGGCCTTGAGCTTGCAGACAACAAGCTCAGGATAGACCTGAAAGGAAGCACATCAAGGACGTTCCATCTTCCGCTGATTGAGGTTGAGGAGAGGAAGCAGAAGATTCCAGAGCTTCAATTCCCCATCAGTGTCATGACAACTTCCCAAATACTGAATAATGCCATTGAAGACGCCAATGTTGTTGCAGACTCTCTTACGCTGATAGGAGACCAGAAAAAGCTCAACATCACTGCCGAGGGAGACCTCAACAAGGTATCAATCGAGATCCCTGCTGACGAGATAACACGCATCAAGGCTGACAATGAAGACAAGGTCAAGGCAAAATACTCCGTAGAGTACCTCAAAAAGATGATGGGAGGGGCAAAGATTGCAGATGAGGTGGAAATCCTCTTCAACAAGGACTATCCGCTCAAGGTATCCTACACAGTCACCGACAGGCTGAATCTTACGTTTATTCTTGCTCCAAGAGTGGAGAACGACTGATTACTGGCCACCTAGGCCCTTAAGAGTATCCAGGCGCATAGTGGTTAAATGGTAAATAATCCGGTTCGAGAATTCCAGAGATATCAACGCCTTAACCATAAGAAGATTTGTGTTTGAAAGCTGGGCATCAATAAGCTCGGATATTTCTTTGCTGAGCATATATGCCTGTTTTGCCTTTTTTCTGTCGGGGGTATAGAAGAACTCATAGCTTAACTGATACATTTCAATAAGCTTGTTCAATATGCCAAGAACGGCCTTATGAGGGGGTAATTGCGCCAACACCTTGCCAAGTGCTTTGAGCTCATCACCCAGGTCTTCTAGGGTTTCAATAAGATAATAAAGGATGGAGCGACCAAATGTCATAAGTTTCTGGCTGGTGTTTAACTGGCGAAGGCAGAAATACATGAATTTATTCACATCATAGTCCTGATAGAAAATCCCGTCCAGAGACTTTTTGTCCCCCGCTTTCCAGGCATCATGGCAGGTCTGGAGCATGTCTTTGAGGATGAGGAGGGCCCGCCGCAAGAGTGTGTCAAAATCCAAATCAAGCTGGGCTGAAAGGATTTGAACCTCTACTTGGTTCTTCATGCTGTTAATGATTTCATACCCCATGAGTTCAGGAACCTTGTTCTTAACTGCCTGAAGGAGATCAGGATCCTCTGATTTCAGGATAATACGATCATAACCCTTCTGGTATGCGCGTGCCATAAAGCGGTCTGCAAGCCGCGGCAGAAGCCCAGTAAGATCCACAGTGATTTCATTTAATTCTGTCCTTCCTTCTTTCGAAATCGTCAGAGAGGTATCTCTCTCCAGCACATCAACCTCGTCTCCTGCTTTAAGGTTATTTTTTCGCACCCACGAAGAAGGGATAGTGATGGTGAGCGCACTCAAGCCCTGTTTCACGAGTTTCCTCTTCATAATCATACAGGAAAGAAGAGAAATATATAAATATATCGTTTTAGTATATGATAAATATTACTACATATTCTTAATATATTCAATATACAAAAAGAATATATATGTTCCGGATAATACTAAAAGAATCAAAACCAAGGTGAAGGTGATAAGCCATGAAAAAAACAAGACAGAGGGGAGAGAAAGATAGGATAGAAGTGCACAGAAAAGTTATCCATAGAAAAGAGCAGGGAGCGCTGCTGAGCAAGAAGTATAAAGTATCTTTATAGGAAATGGCACTCCTTGCCCTCTTTTTTCTTCTTTGTTCTCTTTAATCTTACTGATAAGTAGTAAAAAGATTTATAAGGAATGCTGATATCCTGGACTGCATGGCCAGCCTAAATCTCTCAAAAGCATTGCCAATTCTTGTTGTTGAGAAAGGAGACGACCTTACACAATGCATCAACAACATCCTGGCTCAGAAACAGAGATCAAGATGGAATGCGTTTGATACTAAGAGGGTGGATTCTGTTGAAGAGGCAAAGAAAATCGTAGGAGAACCTGATCTACAGCAACCACTTCATTGGGCAGCTGTAGTGTATGACAACAAGCAGCTCAATGGGAATATGTCCCATATTGCAAGAATAAGAAGGGCCGATCCGTTTATGCCACAGATTATGGTAAGTAAAGGTGGAGAAGCCATCACTGAACAATTACGGATTCAGGCAGTGAACACAGGCGTGAAATACAGTATGGAGGGTATTTCTGAAAATGCCCAAGCATTTGAGGATCTGGCCGGAAAATTATTCCGTGTCCCGTCTCCGATTCAGCGTGGGAAAATCATAAAAATCGGAGGAAGCGCATTGGATTACGACAGGCAGAGAGAGTATGACCCCTCACTGGCAATGTACTGCCACATCATTTCCAAATTAGCTCAAAATCAAATTCCAAATCCACTTAGCAAAAAGCAAAAAATGCAGGAGCATAGGATCATCTGCACCGTAGGAGCAGGGCAACTCGGAGAGGTGATAAAAGATTACCAGAAGAAATACGGGTTGTGGAGGAACAAATCACCGGAACTCAGTTTCCTTAGCGGCAATCTTGTAGGAGATGAATTAGACGAAATGTTTACCAAACATAAAACGGCTCTGAGAAAGATACTTTCTGGGATAGAAACAGGCGGGATAGAAGACCTCAGATTATGGGAGATATCTGCAGAAACGTATGCAGAATCTGTAGAAAGATATGTAGAGGAAGATTTATCCAGAAGATATCAGGAGGGCGAGGCCCTATGGACAGGGCGTGTCACACCAATTACAGAATTAGAGGATAAGGTAAAGAGGGAAAGACAGACTGTGAGGAAAGCCCTGCACTTAGCCAAGCTGAAGCAAGAGAATCCGTGGCTGGCTGAATTTATCAATAGAAGATACGTAAACTCCTCCTATCCAGAACTTATTGCGGAAGTATTGATGACAAATCTTAAAATGATTCACGGAATATTTACGCCTGAGAGGTCTTCGCTTATCGGTCCAGGGGCATTTTATTTTATCTCGAACAGCAACAAAAAGACCCCCCTCATTGCAATGGCTCCTCACTATATTCTTGTAAGAGACGAGATCCCTCTCCAAGACTCTGACACCCACACCATTGCGCTTGCTGAGTTTTATGGAATTGAAAAAGTCATTTTAATAAAGAGGACTGATGGAATTTACAAGTACGATCCCTACAGAGGGTTTGAACTGAGCAGCAAAACAGTATATCGCGCTGCTATGGATAAGTGGAAAGAAGCGCAAAAGGAAAATGAGCTGTTTCCCGTAGTGGGCCTCGAAGAGATGATAAGTGGAAAACTCTTTTCGAGGGAAGGGACAGGACCAGATGGACATGCCGATGGAACAGTGGGGCATCTCATAGAAGACTCAGCTCTTGAATATATGGCTGGATGCAGGCATGTGAAAGAAGTCTTGATTGTGCCTATTGCTCCCGAAGAGCTGTATATTCCAGGCTCTAACAGAAGAGAGGCAATGCATATTGTCACACAAGAAACAAAGAAGAGGGAAACTGACCCAGTGAAGAGTGTTATTAGCAGCTACACGGAAAGGAAGAACCTTCTCGAGCAGGCTCTGGCTGGGAAAGCGAGAAGCGTTATAGTCAGGGAAAAGGTGGAATAAGGTAAGGGATAGGAGCAGTCAATAGTTGCTTGAATAGAGGATTCTACCCAACGAGCCCAAAAACCGCAACATTTATTAATCAAAAACAGTCATGTTTCTGGTAACATGGCTGCAGATTCAAAAGTAATCGAGTATATTGCGCAGTGCCAGAAGAGGGGCTTCACAAGCCATTCAATCAGGAATGCCCTCTATGGCCAGGGCCATACAAAGAATGACGTAGATGGCGCTTTCGCCTCCTACCTCAAGGTGATGCACGCCTCAGAACAGGGCACGCTCTTCGAGGAAAGCACACTCAGCAGCAAAAAGGCAGTGGTCATCATTGGAGCAATCATTGCCCTGATATTTCTTTCTGCGTTCCTGACAAACAGCTACTTGCTCAGCAGATATCCGCGCACAACAGGGTTTGCTGTTGCTGCATTGAGCGAAGATCAGGTCGCTGAGATACAGGCAATCCATAACAGCCTTGATCAGAAGGAAATCCAGCTCATCCTGGAAGTCGAGCTGCTCAAGCTCAGCATCAAGGCTAATGAGACGATAGATCCCCATATACGTGCCATCAGCAGGCTCCAGGCAGATATCCAGAAGCTCAGGCAGAAGAAGATGCCCTAGCAGCCGAGTGAGTGCCTTGCCTAGGGGAAATGCCCGAAGTACATTCACGGTGTTCTGTTGTTACTCTGCCAAAGCAAAAGATTTAAATGTATGGAAGACTGTGCAAAGCTAAAATGGCCAAAGAGGCGATGGTAAAGTGTGTAAAGTGCGGAAAAAAAGTTACGTTGAGTTCTGCCGATATACGGGGAAGAGAACTGGTGTGCAGCTCATGCAGGGGGATCCGAAGTCCTGAGCCAGAGGAAGCACGCCAGGAGAAAAGCCAACCAAGAATCAAGATGAAGTGCAATGCCTGCAGCTATATGTTTGCAAAGACCATCGGCTCAAAATCTATCAACAAATGCCCCTATTGCGGCTCAGCAAACGTTTCTGAGGAGGAATCTGCTGCAGAAAAGCTCCTTTCTGAGGATGAAGAGTTTGAGGATAATCGGTTCTTCCAGCACTGAGTTCATACGGCTGCCGGGATTCGAACCCGGATAACCAGCTTGGGAAGCTGGTATCATGCCATTAGATCACAGCCGTGCAAACAGGAAAGAAGAATTGCGTTTTTTAAATACTTAACGTGTATACGTGCCCATCAGCTGAGCCTGGGCCAGGATATGCCCCTTCATTGCCTGCTCAAGTTCCCTTTTTCCTGCATGTTCGCTCAGCTGGAGCATGCAGTCAAGTGCATAGAGTTTGAAGTAATACCTATGCTTCCCTGAAGGCGGGCAAGGCCCTCCATAGCCTATCCTTCCGAAGTCAGTCATGCCTTGGACACCTTTGTTTATCCCATGGCCAAGTTCCTTCGCATCAGGAGGTATATTCCAAACGACCCAATGGACAAAGGTTCCAACAGGAGCGTCAGGATCATCCATGATCAGGCTGAGGCTCTTGGCTTGTCCTGGAACATCTGAGATGGAGAGTGACGGTGCTATATCCCTGCCTGAGCAGGTGAAGGGAGAGGGGATGGCTTCGCCATCAGAGAATGCAGTGCTGCTGAGGTTCATGCCTGAGCAGCGCCTTCCTCTTCCTCAGGATTGTAGGAAGGGACAGCAGCCTTGCTGATAATCATAATATCCCCAATGCTCCTGACAAGCTGGTGGGGGACAATAACCCCTTTCGCAGATCCAAGGGCCTTGGCAAGGTAGGAGCCTTTTGTGGCTTTTACGCGCCATCCGGATACCTTTGTCTGGGTAAGCATTGTCTCCTCAATATCTCCGAAATATTCTCCGGTATCTGTAAATACCTTCATATCATATGTTTCTGATATTCTCTTCAGCTTTAGCATAGGACCACCTTTCTTACTTTGGAATAAAAACTTCATCCTTTTTATAATTTTCTGTGGTAAAGTGGACAACCTTATATAGCATTGGGAATCACTAGTAAAAAATGAAACATCTCATCCTTATAGGAACAAGCCATATTGCAGCCCAAAGCATAAGGGAAGTGGCAGAAGCCATAGATGCCAACAGCCCTGCGGTTGTCTGCCTTGAGATTGATGCAAAGCGCATTCGTGGCCTGTTTGAAAAAACCAGTGCAAAAAGAGCGAGCTGGAAGAGGATAGGCATCAAAGGGTATCTCTTTGCCTTGATAGGAGCCTGGGCAGAGCGTAAGCTGGGTGACCTTGTGGGAGTATCCCCAGGAGAAGAGATGAGAACAGCCATCATGCATGCAAGGAAGAAAGGCATTCCAATTGCATTGATAGACCAGGATATCGAGATCACATTGAAGAGGCTCTCTGAGACATTAAGCTGGAAGGAAAAGTGGCGGTTTGTGCTGGATATCCTAAAGGCGTTAGGAAGGGCAGTAATCCGTAAGCCTGAGTTCGAGTTTGATATAAGGAAGGTTCCTGAGGAGCAGCTTATCAAAAAACTCATGACTAAGGTCAAGGACAGGTATCCGAATGTCTACAAGGTGCTGATCGAAGAGAGGAACCGGCACATGGCATCAGAGCTCGAAAAAATCCTTGCCCAGCATCCGGATAAGAAAGTTGTTGCAGTCGTTGGAGCAGGGCATAAGGAAGGGATCAGCCTGCTGCTGAAATCGCATCGCCCAGGTGAATCTGATATATCCTATTCTGTGAGCATAGAGGCTCAGTAGAAAGTCCGGCATCATTTTTGCGAGCTTCATCAGCACTGCTGACAGATGGTATGCCCCCTCGGGGGTGTCAGCAATCGCCTATGCCCTCACAAGCGAGCTCGATGCCGATTGACTTTCTACTGAGCCGAGCATAGGGTAAGCCAACAGGCTCTGTCCTGAATCTCATAGAGGATCGGGTTGCCGCCAAGTTCGGTTGCGTTGTTTCTGCTGCTAGCCGACATTCCTCCATGGGGGCGACTCCCTTGTCGGTGCTGATGTCTTGGTTCAAAACCTCACAGAAAGGGCGGCAACCCTTAGCTGGACAGAGCTTAAGGAGCCCAAAGCTTTAAATACATAATTTCTTAGAAATGCTGCATGCCCTGGAAAGTGCAAGACGTAATCTACAAAACGAAGACAGACTTCCGCTTTGAGTACAATGAGACAATTGCGGTGTTGGTAGCGATTATTGCTTCTGCATTCATTATCGGATTCAATGACAGGAGAGAGGCCTTCAACATCACTGATTGGGCCATGAACATGACAGAAAGCTTAGTTCTTGTTGCTGCAGTCATTCTAGTCCACATCTCAGTCCAGAAGATCTACGGATTCTACCAGGGGTTCAGGGTGGAATACAAACTATGGCTGTATGGGGTTGGGATCGGGCTTATCATTGCGCTTCTCTCGAAAGGCAGGTTCTGGCTCCTGGCACCAGGAGGGGTTTTTCTCCACTTCCTTCCGGCGCACCGCTTAGGGTGGTTCAGGCCTGGGACAAACATTACAGCATACGGAACAATTGCCTTCTCCGGGCCATTGGCTTCAATTCTTTTTGTCAGCTTCTTTAAGACGCTCGATATCTGGTTCGGGTGGCAGAGCGCGTTGATATCAAAGCTGTTTGTCATCGGCTGGGCATATGGTATCGGCAACCTTCTGCCTATCCCTCCGCTGGATGGCAGCAGATTCTTCTATTATTCTCGCCTGACCTACGCCTTTACTGTTGGCAGCATCGTCGGATACGGGCTCCTTATCTATTTCGTAGGTATCTTCTCGTTCTTCTGGGCATTGCTGATTGGCGGAATCGTCTGGCTTCTCTACTACATCTTCTTGGAATCAAAGGTGATGGTATGAACAGAAAGGCGCAATTTCACAATCATTGGCCGGAGATTGTGGGATTCTTCTTCCTTGTCCTCGGTCTGGTTCTCGCTCTTGCTGCTCCGACAGAAGGTGTGAGCTACATCATTGTGTTCATTGCTGGGGCATTAGGAGGAAGGCTCTGGTGGCAGGAGAAAGATACATTTAAAGTATCCTGGTCTGTCATCCTGCTTGGGTTCCTGATCGGCTATATCATCGGAGGCTGGTACACGAATCGGAATTTTATCGTGGTCTTCTTTATTGCCGGAGCCTGGATAACCTACTGGCTCCATGAGAAAGGCATTTTGTCAAGCACAGAAATCTGATTCTAGGCAGCGTTCAAAATGAAGGTTGCCACCATTCTTGCGAGCCTCTTTACAGGCAGATGCACAGCTGATAGGGGGACTTGCCCCCTCGGGGATATCAGCTTTATTCCTTAGAACGCTCAGGCGAGCCGATGGCAACCCGGGAGATTTTGAACGCTGCCTTTGGTTCTAACAACCTATTTAAACTCGCACTGCTCCCTCCAAAGCGTGATCCGGGACTTTACTCCCAGGCTGTACCAGGAGAGCATCCTTGATTCTGCATCTCGCAGGAATACGCTGATAGTCCTGCCGACGGGCTTGGGAAAGACCAATATTTTCCTGATGCTTGCCGCGCACCGCCTCACGCTCTATCCCGATTCTAAAGTGCTGTTCCTTGGCCCTACCCGGCCGCTCATCGAGCAGTATTACGAAGTCTTCAGGAAGCATCTTCAGATAGACCAAGAGAAGCTTGCGATATTTACAGGTTTTGTAGCTCCGCAGAAAAGGGCCGAGCTGTGGAAATCTTCCCAAGTGGTCTTCTCAACGCCTCAGGGCATAGAGAATGATATCATCTCAGGAAGGATTAGGCTTGAGGAAGTCTGCCTGCTCGGATTTGATGAGGCGCATCGGGCAGTTGGAGATTATGCATACGTGTTTCTTGCCAGGCAATTCATGAAAGCTGCCAGATTTCCGCTGATAACTGGCCTTACTGCTTCCCCGGGATCCGACCTTGAAAAGATTAACGAAGTCCTGGTCAATCTCTTCATCGAGAATATTGAAGTGAGGACTGATGAAGACGCAGATGTCCGGCCCTATATCCAGGAGATTGAAATCAGATGGGTAAAGGTGGAGCTGCCAAAGCCCTTCATTGAGATTCAGCAGCACTTCAAGGAATTTCTGAAGGAGCGCGCCCAGAAACTCAAGCATTGGGGGATCTTGCAGAGAGAAGACACCACAAACCTGTCCAGAAAGGATCTGCTCATGCTTCAGGCCCAGCTCAGGGGAAGAGCAGCTTCAGGAGAGAAGGATTTCCTGCTTTGGAATGCAATCTCGGTGCTTGCAGAGATCATGAAGGTAAGCTATGCATTAGAGCTCCTCGAAACGCAGGGGATAGAAGCGCTGAACAAATACATCTCAAAGGTAAACTCTGAAGCGAGCCATACGTCGGTTAAAGCGGTAAAAAGCGTTGTGCAGGATATCAACTTCAAGGTTGCGGGCCTGAAGGTTCAGCAGCTGGCAGAGCAGAAGGTCGAGCATCCGAAGCTTATTGAGCTGCAGAACATCGTCAGCTCAGAAATCAAAGCAAATCCACAGGCAAAGATCATCGTGTTTAATCAATACCGCGACAACGCGCAGAACATTGCCTCTATCCTGAGCCAGAATGGGATGCGGGCACAGCTCTTCGTCGGTCAGGCCAAGAAAGGAGGGACTGGCATCTCGCAGAAGGAGCAGAAAGCGCTGCTGGAAAGATTTGGCAAAGGAGAGTTCAATGTGATGTGCATGACCTCTGTTGGAGAAGAGGGGATTGACATCCCAAAGGTTGACCTCGTGATTTTTTTCGAGCCGCTTCCCTCTGTAATCCGGCACATCCAACGGAGAGGGAGAACTGGCAGGCAGGAGAAAGGGAAGGTCCTTGTCCTGATGACGAAAGGCACATTGGATGAAGGCTACCGCTGGGCCGCAAACAGGAAAGAAAAAAGGATGGTGCAGATCTTAAAGCAGCTCCAGACAAGGCGGCTTTCGGCGCAGCCGCCGCTTGAGAAGTTTATACCTGAGGAAGATAAGGTCAGGATTCTTGCTGATAGCAGAGAGAAGGGAAATCCTGTAATCAAAGAGCTTGTCGATAATGGAGCGAGGATTCATGTGCAGAGCCTCATTTCAGCCGATTTCATTACAGGCAGGGTTGGCGTCGAATTCAAGACAAGGAGGGATTTCGTCGACTCAATAATTGACGGAAGGCTCCTCAGCCAGCTTAAGGAACTCAAAAGGAATTTTGAGGCCCCCCTGGTGGTTATTGAGGGCGAAGAGGACCTTTTCTCCATAAGGAATATCCACCCGAATGCTGTGGTTGGCATGCTTGCCACGATCGCAGTCTCGTATAAGGTGCCTCTGCTCTTCACGAAAAATTATAAGGAGACTGCAAAGCTCATCCACATCATTGCTAAGAGGGAGCAGGAGGAGGATTCCTCATTCTCCCCGCATCCTGAGAAAAAGACCTCAACGCTCAAAGAGCAGCAGGAGTATATTGTAAGCAGCTTTCCAAATATCGGCCTTGCGCTTGCAAGGCCTCTTCTCAGGGCATTCAGGAGTATAAAAAATCTGATCAATGCATCAGAAGAGGAACTGAAGAAAGTTGAGAAGATTGGCGAAAAGAAAGCACGAAGGATAAAAGAGGTTGTTGAAGCAGAGTACGCTGATGACGCTCCTCCAAAAGATCTGCGCTCATCGGGACAGGCAGGCAACAGTGATGAAAAAAAGTAGGCATGATCGCGGAATGGGCGCAAGGCTGATTGTTTTTTAGAAAATGTTGAAACTGTAATGCAGAAGTTGAATTCTACCCAGCGAGAATAACCCAGCTTAGTAAAACCTGCAGCTATGAGATGGTATCGCTTACAATCAGCGTTTCCACTCCTGCGATGTCTGCATTTGGGAGAATCTCGCCTTCAAGAAAAGAAGTGATCTCATTCATATCCTTCCCATTGACCTTGCAGATGATGTCCCACTGCCCAAGCAGCTCATGGACGTCCTGGATGGACTTGTACTTGAGAAGCTTTGTGGCAACGCGGTCGACCCTGCCAAACCGCGCCTGAATAAGTAAGTACATGACTTGTTTCTCCAAAGAGCACCACCTCTTGTTAAAATGTTTGGCTGCGAAGCCGCCTGATCCTCTCATGAGTAGGCGGATGGGTAGAGAGCAGATGCATGAGCCCAGAACCTTTGAGGGGGTTTGTGATGAAGAGATGCGCAGTTGCTTGTGTGCTTCCGGTTAAGGGAAAGAAGAATCTCTTGGAATGGGACTGCAGCTTTTCAAGTGCTGACGCAAGTCCAAGGCCTGAATGCAAGAATCCGCTGCCAGTGGCATCCGCGATGTACTCGCGGGATCTTGAGATGGCAAGCTGGATAAGCGTGGCTATAAGCGGGGTGATGATCGCAAGGACAAGGAGTTCAAGGAGGTTGTTGTCCCGATCCTTCCCACCGAAGCCGAAGATTGCAGACCACCTGGCAACTGCTGCGACATAGGAGATGACCCCCGCAATGGTTCCTGCAACAGTTGATATCAGGATATCCCTATTTTTGATATGGGCTGCCTCGTGGCTCAGCACCCCTTTCAGCTCATCTGCTGTCAGCAGATCCATGATCCCTTTGGTAACGGCAATTGCTGCGTGCTTCGGATTTCTGCCAGTAGCAAACGCATTTGCGACAGGAGAGTCAATGACATAGACCTTTGGTTTTGGCAGATTCGCCCTTTGGGCTACTTCAGAAACAATGCTATGGAGCTTGGAGTACTCTGGCTCTTTTGCCTCGCGAGCCCTGTACATCATCAGGACAACCTTATCAGAAAACCAATAGGATCCGAGGTTCATAAGAAGGACAAAGATTGCTGCAACAACAAGCCCGGTCGTGCTCCAAAGCGACCCCACCCAGAGGAGCAGTGCCGTAAGGAGCGCAAGCAGGATGACTGTCTTAAATTGGCCTCCGAGCATGGATAAAGCGAAGGGAAAAGGCTTTAAAAATCTTGTGAAAGTGCGAGCTCCAAATCACAAATCATATAAGGCTGTTGAGCTTCATCGAAGTGTGCTAATCGGAGGGCATCAATGGGCATAGAAGCACCGAAACTGGATAAGGGAACCTTGCTGAGATTCTACAAGCAGAGAGGCGTTCAGCAGGAGATACTCAAGAGTGCAGAGGGCAGGGAAGTTGGAGTTCGGTTTAGAGAGGGTGGTTTTGGGAAGCGGCCGGATATCCTGCAATACCCGAATGACATCATTGAGCTTGTCAAGTCAGGAGTATCCTCGTTCCACATCAGCGAGGAGCGATGGAAAAACCCTCTTGCGCTGGATGCCGCCTTGCAAAAGGCTGACCTGAATGCCCTCCGCAAAGGGTGGGACCTTATTATCGACATCGATTGCAAGATTCTCGAGTACTCAAAGATTGCTGCTGACCTTATTGTAAGGGCAATTGAGCGGCATAACATAAAGAGTGTGAGCGTGAAGTTCTCTGGAAACCATGGATTTCATATCGGCATCCCGTTCGAAGCATTTCCGAAGACTGTGCATGGAAAGGAAACCGCGCAGCTCTTCCCTCAAGGCCCAAAGAATATCGCAGTGTATCTTGCCGAGATGATCAGGGATCCGCTTGCGGGCTGCCTGCTGAAGGCCAGTCCTATAAAAGAAATAGCGCAGAGCGTGGAAAAGCCGTTCAGCGAGCTTGTGAAAGATGGAAAGCTTGACCCGTTTGCAGTGCTCAGCATCGACACCATCCTGATATCATCGCGCCATCTATACCGGAGCGCGTATTCGTTCAATGAAAAGTCTGGCCTGGTATCCATCCCCATAGACAGCAACAGGATTCTCCGGTTCAGCAAAGATGAGGCGAAGCCCGAGAACGTGAAGATCAGCGGAGGGTTTCTTGAAGCGGGGAGCGCAAGGCAAAATGAGGCCAAACAATTGTTTATCCAGGCATTTGATTATGTCCAGGGGCTGCAAAGTGAGGAGCCGGAACAGAGAGAGTTCAAAGCCAGTGAGACTGCAATCCCGGAACAGTTCTTCCCGCCTTGCATGAAGCGCATATTTCAGGGGATTCGTGACGGAAGAAAACGGGCGCTTTTTGTGGCAGTGAACTTCCTCACAAGCGTTGGCTGGAGCCATGAGGAGATTGAAAAAAAGATGAGGGAGTGGAACAAAACAAATCAGGAGCCGTTGAGAGAGTCTTCGATTGTTGCCCAGATACGGTACCACAAGCAGAGGAAGAAGTCCATTCTCCCTCCGAATTGCAGCAACGACATGTACTATGTGGGGATAGGAGTATGCCATCCGGACAATCTCTGCGCTAAAATAAAAAACCCTGTGCAGTACAGCATGAGGAAGGCTGGAACCGGAAAGAAGAAACCTTTATAAACCGATGCCGGTTCTACCTTGAGAAGCGTGTGTGCATCAAATGCACATATAGGTTGTATTTAAAGGACTTTAAATACCACATAACAAGCCTGAAAAAGCATCTTTTTCAGTACAGTTATGATAACTGTTTCTTACAAAAGATGCCGTCAAAAGGTTGTTTAGCGCCGATCAGCAATGCCGAGAGTACACAAACCGCGATCAGGGTCAATGCAATTCTGGCCAAGAAAGAGGGCCAGGAGGGAATATGCAAAGATTAGGAGTTGGAGGGCTGTTAAGGAGGCAAAGCCTCTGGGGTTTGCGGGCTATAAAGTTGGTATGACGCATGTGATGGCGCTGGAATCAAAAGAGAAAGCAGCTATCCCAGTTACAATAATCGAATGCCCTCCGATCAAAGTTCTAGGAGTAAGGATCTACAAGGAGATCTCTGGAAACCGGAGGGTAATAGCCCAGCTCAATGCAAAGGTGCCTGAAAAAGACGCCCTTGGAAGGAAGATAAGTCTCAGCAAAAAGGAGCCTTCAGAAAAGGAAATAAGGGATTTTGATTATGTCCGCTTGTTGGTGTATACGCAGCCCAGGCAAACAGGAATCGGGAAGAAGAAGCCCGAAATCTTCGAGATTGCAGTTGGCGGGTCAAAAGAAGATCAGCTCAAGTTTGCAAAAGAGCATCTTGGGAAGGAGATGAAGGTCGAGGATGTGCTTCATGAAGGGATGTTTGTGGATATTCATGGAGTGACCAAAGGCAAAGGGGTGCAGGGGCCTGTTAAGAGATTCGGGGTCAGCAAGAGAAGCCATAAATCAGAGAAGACTATCCGCGGTCCGGGGAGCTTAGGGGCCTGGAAGGCCCAGCAGCACATGATGTACAGGGTTGCACATGCCGGCCAGATGGGATACCACACAAGAACCGAAGCGAATAAGTGGGTCCTAAAGCTATCCTCAAAACCTGAGGAGATAAACAGGAAGGGTGGATTTGAGCATTACGGCATAATGAAGAACAGCTATCTGCTGGTAAAGGGGTCTGTGCTCGGGCCTGCAAAGAGGCTGATTCGGCTTTCGCGAAGCCTGAGAAAAACCGAAGCAAAGGCTCCGTCGATACTGTCGGTGCAGTGATCACCAAAGAGAAGCCGCAGTGAGCACGATTGGAAAACAGCACATGAAAATAGGAATAAAAGACGCTCAGGGAAAGAAGGTTGGAGAAACAAATCTCCCGCAGCAGTTTAACGAGGAAATGCGTCCTGATTTGGTGAGGAGGGCGTTTCTTGTGATCAGGGGTCATGACAGGCAACCCTATGGCGCTGATCCTGAGGCAGGAATGCGGACATCTGCCAAGATATCAAGAAGGAGAAGAAAATACAAAGGATCGTATGGCCTTGGGATATCAAGAGTGCCGAGGAAGATCATGAGCCGGCGCGGTACGCGGTTCAATTGGGTAGGCGCATTCGCTCCAGGCATGGTGGGCGGGAGGCGCGCGCATCCTCCTAAAGCTGAGAAGAAATGGACCCATAAGCTGAACAAGAAAGAGCGGAAAAAGGCGATTAGAAGCGCGCTTGCCTCTGCCATGAATTCGGCCGCAGTCGCTTCCCGGGGGCATGAGGTTCCTGCGGAGTATCCATTTGCGTTTGAAGCAAAAGCAGAGCAGCTCGGAAAAACAAAAGAGGTTATAAGTATGCTGGAGGCTGCAGGTCTCGCAGCAGAGATGTCACGGACCAGATCCGCAAAAATCCGGGCAGGAAAAGGAAAGACGAGAGGGAGGAAGTACAGGATAAAGAAAGGCCCCCTCATCGTGGTTTCAGGAGATTGCCCCCTGCTCAGGGCAGTTGCGAACATCAGAGGGGTGGAAGCCACATTGGCCTCAAGCCTCAATTGCAGGCTCCTCGCCCCTGGCGGAGATCCCGGCAGGCTTACCATTTTCACAGAAGCCGCTATTGAAAAGATGCAGAAAGAAAAACTCTACATGGAAAAATGAGCCAAAAAGAAGCAACGCGGAAGATCCTCAAGTTCCCCTTATCGACAGAGAAGTCAATACGGCTGATGGAATCAGAGAACACCCTCATATTTGTAGTTGATAAGAAAGCTGACAAAAAAGGCATCAGGGATGCTACTGAGGAGATGTTTAAAGTTAAGGTTGCAAGCGTACGGACGATGATAAGCCCGGAAGGTGAAAAGCGCGCATTTATCAGGTTCAGCAAAGAGACGCCTGCTATTGATATTGCAACAAAACTGGGGATGATGTAGTATGGGAAAGAATCTTATTCAACAGGCACGTGGAAGGGGATCCCCCAGATACAGGTCTCCCGGGCATCGGTTCTATGGAGCCGCAAAGTTCCCAAGCCAGCTGCCTCTCGGGCAAAAAGGCCTGATTGTTGAGATCATAAAGGATCCCGGGCATTCAGCTCCTCTTGCTAAGGTAAGCATTCAGGGAAAAGAGTCGCTGCTCATCGCTTCAGAGTCACTTCGGGAAGGGGAGAGCGTAAGTATAGGCCCCAATGCAGAGGTCAAAGAAGGGAATATCATGGAGCTGAAGGACATGCCCGAAGGAACCCTCATCCATAACATAGAGGTGCAGCCCGGAGACGGAGGGAAATTTGTGCGCAGCTCAGGAACCTTTGGCAGAATCCTTGCAAAGAAGGATGGAAAGGTTGTTGTCATGCTTCCATCAAAGAAGACCCATGATTTTTTGGGGAAGTGCAGGGCAGCGGTAGGAGTGGTGGCCGGAGGAGGCAGGCTCGAGAAGCCGTTTTACAAAGCAGGAAATAAATATCATAGGATGCACGCCCGCGGCAAATTGTATCCAAAAGTGAGCGGAGTTTCCATGAATGCTGTTGATCATCCTTTTGGAGGGTCAAGCTCCCACCATAAGGGAAGGCCGACGCAGTCGGATCGTAATGCGCCCCCAGGAAGGAAGGTCGGGAAGATCGCGCCGAGGAGGACAGGCCGCAGGAGAGGGTAAACAACGCAATGGTAAAAAAACAGTTTGCATACAGGGGCCATTCGCTGGAAGAGATGAAGGCGATGGATTTCAGCTCCTTTGCAGAACTCCTTCCCTCAGTCCAGCGCAGAAAGGTCAAGCGTGGCTTTACCGAACAGGAGAAGATCCTCCTGAAGAATATACAGATGAAGAAGAAAAACATTGAAACCCACTGCAGGGATATGGTCATCCTGCCGAACATGGTGGGGCTGCAGATACGGGTGTATAACGGCAGGGCATTCGAGAATGTTCGCATTGAGAATGAGTTCCTGGGCCATAGGCTCGGCGAGTTTAGCCTGACACGGAAAAGGGTCCAGCACAATGCTCCAGGAGTAGGCGCAACCCGTTCAAGCGCAAACTTGAGTGTGAAGTAGAAATGAGAAAGTACGCTTTTCAGCAGTGGGATAAGGAAACGATGGCCAGGGCCCAGATACGTGATGCTCCAATCTCCGCAAAGCAGGGGATAGAGGTTTCAAGGAGTATCCGGCATAAGACTGTGCCAAGGTCCAGAGATCTCCTGGCCAGGGTCATAGCTGGAAAAACTCCTGTCAGGATTACACGGTTCAACAAAGGGATAGGCCATAAGCCTGGCATCGGGCCAGGAAGGTTTCCAAAGAAGGCCGCAGGATTCTTCCTGGAGCTGCTGGGCATGGCTGAGGCAAACGCGCAATTCAAAGGGCTCGACGCAAGCAAGCTTGCAGTGAGGCATATCTGCGTGAATAAGGCCTCACGCCCGTTCAGGTTCGGCAGGCAGCGGAGAAGGCGGGCAAAGCGAAGCCATATCGAGATTGTTATTGGCCAGGATGCTGGCGCAGAGCTCCAGCAGGAGCAGGCCGTCAAGGCGGAACAGAAAAAATGATCGAGCGCCAGTTTGTTTCAGAAAATATCAAGGAATTCCAGATTCAGGAGTATGTGATAGGGACGTTGAAGAGGGCGGGGCTGAGCCAGGTGAAGATGCAGAAGACCCCGCTCGGTGAAAAGATTGTTGTCTATGCCTCCCGCCCCGGCATCATCGTCGGGAGAAAGGGGCAAAGCATCAAAAAATTGACCCGAACGCTAAAGACGAGATTCAATCTTGAGAACCCGCAGATTGAGATAAGCGAAGTGAAAGATGTATGGACTGATCCTCAAATCATCGCAGACACAATCGCGAATTCGATCGAGAGGTATGGGATATCGAAGTTCAAAGCTGTTGGCCACAAGGCTATGAGCAGCGCGATGCAGGCGAACGCCCTCGGTATCGAGATTATCATGTCAGGAAAGATACCAAGCGCGCGTGCGAAGAGATGGAGATTTTACCAGGGATACCTAAAAAAGAGCGGTGATGTGGCGAAGACCCAGGTCGCAAAAGCCTACGCAGCAGTGCAGCTGAAGACCGGGACTGTAGGGATCCAAGTACGGGTGATGAGGGGAGACGCGCAACTCCCGGACAACATCAAGCTCCGTGCGAAGGCTGAGAAGGCAGGAGAAGCGCCAGTGGAGAAGGTTGCAGAGAAATCAGGCGATGGTAAAGATCAAAGAGATCAGGCAAAGCAGTAAGAAAGAGCTCGAAGGAAGGGTGGCCGAGCTCTGCTCTGAGTTGATGAGGCTCCGCTCCGGCGCACGAACAGGGGCGTCTGCGAAGAATACAAAAGGCATCAGGACTGCCCGAAGGGCGATAGCAAAGATGATGACGATCCTTAAAGAAATGGAGGTGGCGAAACAAGGATGAGTGAGATATGCCCGAAATGCGGACTTCCAAAGGAACTCTGCATGTGCGAGACAATCGCAAAAGAAGGTCAAAAGATAATCGTTTCCCTTGTCAAGAAAAAGTTCGGAAAGGAATACACAATCATTTCCGGCATTGATGAGAAGGAGATAGGGCTCAAAGACATAGCAAAAAAGCTCAAGATGAAGTTTGCGTGTGGAGGGACTGCGAAGGAAGGCAACATCGAACTCCAGGGCAACCACAAAGCAAGGGCAAAGGGTGCCCTGATAGCATTGGGCTTTGCGCCAGAAACGATACTTGTCAAATAATGCTCGCGAGAGGATAGAGCGTGACCAAAGTGATAGGAGCAGCCATACAAGAGGAACAGGCAGAATGAAAACATGTGAAGACAGGAAATGCCCGGTGCATGGGAAGGTAAGCACAAGGGGAAGGACATTCGAAGGAGTGGTCATTGCGAAGGATCTCCATCGCTCAGCGACGATCGAATTTCAGAGAATGATCTTTAACCAGAAATATGAGAGGTATCTCCGTGGATTCACGCGGCTGAGAACTCACAACCCCGCATGCATGAATGCTGAGATAGGGGATCATGTGGTAGTCTCTGAATGCAGGCCGTTGAGCAAATCAAAGAAGACGGTGATCATCAGGAAGGCAGGAAAAGACGAGCTGTTCCAGGAAAAGCTGGAAAGAAGAAAAGAATCCCTGACACGGAGAGAAGATGGGCCGGAAGCCGCCGTGAATACTGCAGAAGATACAGCAAATAAGGATACGAGGGATGAATAAGCATGCTGGCAGTGAAATCAACGATAACAAATGGGCTCTTGGTGGGTTCACTCGTGAGCACATGCGATAATTCAGGTGCAAAGCTTGTGAAGATTACATCATTTAAGAGGAAGAAGACCTCAAAAGGACGCGTTCCGACCGGCGGCGTTGGCGACATGGTGACTGTCTCGATAAAGAAAGGCAAGCCGGACATGAGAAAGCAGGTGATGTTTGCGGTGATTGTGCGCCAGAGAAAAGAGTACCGGAGAAGAGATGGGATGCGGATTAAGTTCGCAGATAATGCAGTCGTTGTCCTCAAGGACGATAAGGGAAATCCAAAAGGGACGATGCTCAAAGGAGCCATCGCAAAGGAAGTGACTGAGCGGTGGCCCGGAATCGCAAAGTTAGCTGGCAACATAGTGTAAGGATGTATACGATGAACGCCGCATATCGCATATCAAAAAGGATGGAACTGAGAAGATGAGATCAAAATTTTCAGGATGCTGGAAGGCGAGCAAACAGCCGAGAAAGCAGAGAAAGTATTTGAAAAATGCACCATTGCACATACAGCAGAGGCTGATCCGCGCGGCCATGTCCGAGGAGCTGAGGAAAAAATTCGGGAAGAGATCAATGGGGGTAAGGAAAAGCGACAAGGTAAAGGTTATGAGGGGCGAATTTGCTGGAAAGATCGGAAAGGTTAACCTTGTTGACCGGAAAAGGCAGGGAGTCTATATCGATGGGATCGAAAGGAACAGGAGAGATGGCGCCAAAGCCTTTGTCAGGATTCATTCGTCAAATGTCATGATCATGGAATTGAGCAGTCAAGACAAAGCCAGGCTAAAAGGCCTGAAGAGGAAATAAGATGGCGAAGCGTCACTTAAAGAGGATTGCCATGCCGGTGTCATGGCCGATAAGGAGGAAGGAAGAGGTGTTCACGCTTCGGCCCTATCCGGGATCCCACAAGATGGAGCACGGTTTGGCCATAGCCACGTTTCTCAAGGAGGTTATCCATGAAGCTGGAACTGGCGCAGAGGCGAGGAAGATCCTGCTGCATAACGAAATATTGTGCAATGGAAAGCGCCTGCAGGATAAGAAGGATCTGGTCGGCCTGTTGGACGTCGTCTCAATCCCGAAGCTCGGGAGATACTATCGGATCGTTATGAACAGAAAAGGTAAGATTGCTGCCAGGGAGATCCCAGAAAAAGAGGCAACGATCATGATTGCAAAGGTGCTAAATAAAACAAATGTGCGGGGCGGCAGCATACAGGTAAATCTCAGTAACGGAAGGAATTTTATCGCAAAGCAGGCCCCGGAGCAATACAAGACAGGAGGCTCTGTTGTGTTGAAGCTTCCAACGCAGGAGATTATGGAGTTTATTCCTCTTGAGAAAGGGATGACCGTGCTTCTTCAGGGCGGGAAGTATAAAGGCAGCCTTGCTGCAGTCCAGTCAATCAGGGGCAAGAGGATAATCATCAGGACCGGGAAAGGAGAGACTGGTGAGACATTGAAGAAATACAGCCTGGTGTGCGGGAGGGAGCATCCGGTTGCGATTGTCACGGAGTCTGAAGAATGAATCCTATGAGGCAGATACGGCTCGAGAAGGTCACGCTGAATGTCGGCGCTGGGAAAGACCAGGCACAACTGGAAAAAGGAATTCGGCTGCTCAAGAATATTACAGGGATAGACCCTGTAAAGACAAAGACAAAAAGAAGGATTCCGGAATGGGGCCTTCGGCCAGGGCTTCCCATTGGGTGCAAGATCACGCTGCGAAAAGGCGCTGCAGCCGAGCTGCTGAAGAGGCTCATGGCGAGCAAGGAGAACACATTGCTGCGGCGCCAGTTTGACAGCAGCGGAAATGTTTCATTCGGAATTCCTGAATATATAGATATTGCCGATGCGAAATATGATCCAAAGGTGGGAGTCATGGGGCTGGAAGTTGCAGTGACACTCGAGCGCCCAGGATTTCGTGTTAAGCGGCGGAAAAACGGAAGCAGGGTCGGCAAGAGGCATCAGATAACACAGGAAGATGCGATCGAGTTCATGAAAAAAGAGTTCAGCCTGAAATTGAAAGAGGAAGAAGAATGACAGCATCATCATACCAAAAGATGTTCAGGCAGCTCCGTGCAAAGCCTGTAAAGATGAGGAAGTATCTGAAGCATAACTCCCCTAAAAAGAGGACATGCGGCATTGCGCTCCGCCCCTGCCGGAGGTGCGGCAGGATACAGGCTCATGTACAGAAGTATGATATTCATCTCTGCCGCCAGTGTTTCAGGGATACTGCTGAGAAGATAGGATTTAAGAAATATGATTAAGGTGAACCATGGTACTCAACGACCCAGTCTCAAACGCATTGTCTAAGATTATGAATGCTGAAAAGGCTACCAAGCGCGACTGCGTGGTGAAGCCGTTCTCAAAGACGCTCAAGGAAGTGCTCAGGATTATGAATGAGAGGATGTATATTGGCGGGATAACTGAGCATCAGGACGGGAAGGGCAACTTCCTCAAGGTAGATCTGATAGGGAGGATTAATGGGTGCAATGCAATCAAGCCGAGGCACTCGGTAAAGAAAGGGCAGTTTGAGAAGTTTGAGAAGAGATACCTCCCTGCAAGGGAGTTTGGTATGCTGGTTGTTTCAACATCCCAGGGCATTATGGCGCATGAGGATGCAAAGAAGAAGCGGATAGGAGGAAGGCTGATAGCATATGTCTACTGACCAGCTTGTGATGGAGATTCCGATACCGGAAGGGGTTCAGGTAGAGGCAACTCCGGAGAAGATTGTAGTGAAGGGCGCGCAGGGTCAGGTGGAACGAAGAAGGATTAATCCTGGAATGAAGATTGAGGTGAAGGGCAAGGTAGTGGTGATTGCAGCCGCAAGGAATAGCAGGCGTGAAAGGAAGGTGGCTGGTACGCTGCAGGCTCATATAAAGAACATGATGGCTGGAGTGAGAGAAAAGTACAGGTACACGCTGAGGATCTGTTCAGGGCACTTCCCGATGAATGTAACCTCAAGCAGGACAGATCTGACAGTCAAGAATTTTTACGGTGAGAAGATTCCCCGCATCATAAAGATACCTGAAGCTGCAAGTGTTCGGGTGGACGGATTTGAAATCGTGGTTGAATCAGCTGACAAAGAAGTGGCAGGACAGACAGCAGCATCCATCGAGCAGCTCTGCAGGATCACCAACAGGGACCGGCGCATCTTTCAGGATGGAATCTGGATAGTAAACAAGGGGACCAGGAGGCAAGAATGAATCATCTTGCTCTTCGGGCCCAGATGAAGGGAAAGAAGCCTGAGTTTATCAGGCAGGACGCCCATAAGAAGCCGGGGCTCGGCTGGAAATGGCGAAGACCCAAGGGAATAACCTCAAAGATGAGGCTGCATCTCAAGGGATACAGGAGAATTGTCAAGAAAGGGTATCGGTCGCCTAAAGACGTGAGGGGGCTCACGAAAGATGGAAAAGAGGCTGTTCTGGTTGCAAATCTTGAGAGCCTTGGCAGCCTTGATGCATCCCGGCAGGCGGTGATAATCCGCAGTGGGGTCGGTATGAAGGCGCGCAGGGAGATTGTGCAGAAGGCTCTCGAGACGGGGTTGCAGATAGTCAATATAAAAGACCCGAAAGAGTTCCTCCGGAAAGCCGAAGCAGCCCAGAAGGAAAAGAAGGAGAAAAAAACAGTCAAGAGCGGAACAAAGACGGAACAGGCTCCAGTCAGGGCAAAGAAAGACCAAAAAGAGGACGAGAGCAAGGACAGGAAAGCTGCTGAAAAGCTGGAGAAGGATAAAGTGCTGACAAAGGGGAACCAATCATGAGGACAGGTATGCAAAGGAGGCTGGCAGCCTCTGTTTTAGGATGCTCGGGAAAAAGGGTATGGATGGATCCTGCAAAAGCCCAGCAGATAAAGGAAGCTGTGACAAAGACTGATATCAGGAGTTTGATAGCTCAGGGGGTTATCCAAAAGAGGAGGGTGAAGGGGATATCCAGGGGAAGGATAAGAGAGAACATGCTCCAAAAGCGGAAGGGAAGGCGGAGAGGTGTTGGCCACCGAAAGGGCAAAAAGACAGCCAGGACAGAGAAAAAGCTGAGCTGGATGCAGCGGATTCGGCTTCAGCGAGGGATACTGAAGGGGTTAAAAAGCGGAAAGAAGATTGAGGGCGAAGTATACCGGACGATGTATAAGAGGGCAAAGGGCGGCTTTTTCAGAAGCAAGAGGCACATGAACCTCTACCTTGAGGAGAACAAGCTCTTGAAGAAATGATGCTGGAGATGATATGACAAGCCATAAAGTGATCGGGTTTAGGAGGAAACGGAAAGGAAAGACTGACTACAAGAAGCGCCTGAAGATTCTGCTTTCAAGAAAGCCGCGGCTTGTCGTGAGGCGGACGCTAAACAATACCATCGTCCAGATTGCCGAGTATGGAGAACAAGGGGATAGGATTGTGGCTGCAGCATCTACGAGAGACCTTGTAAAAACCGGCTGGAAGTACAGCACCGGCAACGCTGTTTCGGCATATATCGCCGGGATCAGGGTCGGCAGAAAAGGGATTGCCGGCGGCATCAAGGAAGCAGTCGTGGATATCGGCAAGCAGCGCCCGAGCTTGAGGATCTTCTCTGCAGTAAAAGGCGCTCGAGACGCGGGAATCGATGTTGCATGCGGGGAATCTGTGCTCCCGAAAGCAGAGGTTGTAAATGGCAGCTTGATCAAGGCGTATGCGGATTTCCTGAAGCAGAAAGGTGTTGAAAAGTACAAAAAACAGTTTTCCAGATACGAGAAAGAGGGTCTGAAGATAGAGGATATGGGGAAAGCCATTGAAGCTATAAACGAGGGGCAAAATGCCAAGTAAACGCAAGGATGCCGAGGCTCTTCCTCATATAAAGGAGGGAGACGTGAAAGCAGAGGTGAAGGTAGAAGTGAAAGCAGAGCCCCTAAAAGGGAAGGAGACTGGGATTGATACTGCGATGTGGAAGCCAAAGACTCTTCTCGGACTTAAGGTAAAGAAAGGGGAGATCACGAATATCGGAGAGATTATTGAGAGCGGGCATAGGATTCTGGAATCCGAGATAACTGATATCCTGATGCCCGGGTTGGAAACTGAGCTGCTGTTTGTTGGTCAGGCAAAAGGAAAGTTCGGTGGAGGCCAGAAGCGGATCTTTAAGCAGACGCAGAAAAAGACCAAGGAGGGCAACAAGCCTCATTTTACAATTGTTGCAGTAGTTGGTGATAGGAACGGGCACTTTGGGCTGGGGCACGGCAAGAGCAAGGAGACTGTGCCGGCAAGAGAGAAGGCAACTCGGAACGCTAAGCTTAACATTATGAATGTGAAGCGAGGATGCGGTTCCTGGCAGTGCGGATGCGCGAATCCGCATAGCATTCCATACACGATTGAGGGCAAGTGCGGGAGCGTCATCCTCAGGTTGATTCCTGCGCCAAAAGGAACAGGCCTGAAGACAACTTCAGATGTGCAGACAATGCTGCAGCTGGCAGGCATACGTGATGTGTGGTCAAAGATAGTAGGCCACCAGAAATCGAAGATGAATGTGGTCTTTGCATGCAGAAATGCCTTGCTGCGGATGTCTGATATGAAAGTGAGCCAGAAGGAGGCTAAGGCGCTTGGGATTGCAGAAGAGGTAATAGAAGTTCCGGAAGTTCCGAATGAGGGAGACGCCAATGAGTGACAACATCGCAGTAATTCGGCTGAGAGGAAAGGCCAGCATCGAGAGGGGCGTGGATGAAACTCTGAACATGCTGCATCTCTATGCAAGGAATTACTGCGCCGTCTGCCAAAAGAGCCCGAGCATCATGGGGATGATCCACAAAGTGAAGGATTATGTTACCTTTGGCGAGATTGACCCTGAAACATTCAAGTTCCTGATCGAGAAGAGAGGAGAAAGATGGGCTGGCAGGGAAGCTGATAGGAAAGGAAAGATGTCCTACACCAGCAGATGGCGCGGAAAAGACGAGCGGAAGATAAAGCCGTTCTTCAGGTTGAACAACCCCTTAGGAGGGTTTGAGCGCAAAGGCCTGAAAGTAAGCTATCAGAACGGCGGCAGCCTTGGAAACCGCGGAAAAGAGATAAACTCGCTGATCAGGCGGATGGTGCATGATGAGATTCAAGCGTAAGAAAGCTGTCCGCCTGCGGGGAAGCAAGACCCATGGCTGGGGGGCAAAGAAGAAGCATCGGGGAGCAGGAAACCGCGGAGGCCGCGGAAGGGCCGGCTCCGGAAAGCGCGGGGATGCAAAGAAGCCAAGCTACTGGAAGATTCCCCTTCCAAAAGGGTTTTATCATCAGGGGATGGTGAGGGAGAAAACAGTCAACCTCCTCTGGATAGAAGAAAAATATCAGGGGCTCCTTGGCTCTCACCTTGCCAGCGAGAAAGAAGAACGCACAGAGATTGATATCACCAAGCTTGGATTCAGTAAGCTTCTCAGCAAAGGTACGCCAACCAGGAAGTATAGGATCATAGCTGATTCTGCATCCGGCGGCGCTGTTAAGAAGGTAGAGAGATCCGGTGGCCAGGTCATCCTAAAGAAAGATTTAAATAAACAGGCGCCTGCATCCCAAGGCTGAAGACAATGGGATTCTGGGAAGGGTTTATCTCAAATTTGCCGGAAGTAGTAGGCCCGACACATAAACGGGTCTCATTTAAAGAGAAGCTCAAATGGACAGGGATCTGCCTGGTGCTGTTCTATGTGCTTGGGCTTGTTCCGCTCTTCGGCCTGGGGGAGAACGCGCTGCAGCAGTTTGAATTCCTTTCGATAATCCTCGGAGCCAGCTTCGGATCCATCATCTCATTGGGTATCGGCCCAATCGTTACGGCATCGATTGTGCTGCAGCTCCTGAACGGATCCGGCATTGTTAAGTTTGACCTTACCACCTCAGAAGGAAAAAAGAAATTCCAGGGAATCCAGAAGCTCCTGGCGTTTGTGTTTATCATTTTTGAAGCCTCAATCTACGTTTTCATGGGCGGCCTGTCTCCTGCGGTGGAGTTCCAGGGAACCGGCCTGTTCCTGCAGCTCCAGCTGCTGCTGATATTCCAGCTCTGCTTAGGCGGAATCCTTATCATGTTTATGGATGAGATTGTCTCAAAATGGGGGTTTGGTTCTGGAATCAGCCTGTTCATTGTGGCAGGAGTCTCCCAGAATATATTTATTAGGGCATTCTCTCCCTTGGCTTCTCCCACCAACCCGGGGATTATGGTAGGCGCAATCCCTGCGCTTTTCCAGAGCCTGGCTTCAGGAGACCCTACCACTGCTGCGCTTATGCTGGCAGGCATCCTTTCCACAATAATAGTTTTTGTCATTGCAGTGTATGGCCAGTCAATCAAGGTTGAGGTTCCGCTTTCATTTGGAAGGATCAGAGGGTATGGCATTCGATGGCCGCTGAACTTCTTTTACACCAGCAACATCCCGGTGATTCTTGTAGCTGCGCTTATTGCAAACATTCAGCTCTGGGCTCGGCTGCTCCAGAACTGGGGGCACCCCTTTCTTGGAACATTTGTCGGCAATAGCCCTGCATCAGGCCTGGTCTTGTGGCTCTCTGCTCCAAACGTGCTCAGCAAGGTGATTACAGGAAGCTTCAGGGGGTTTGATGTTGTCAGCAGCATCGTCTATATCCTCTTCTTTGTTGTCGGCTGTGCTGTCTTTTCAGTCTTTTGGGTGCAGACTTCAGGGATGGACTCCAGGTCGCAGGCAAAGCAGATCATGGCCTCAGGGCTTCAGATCCCTGGCTTTCGGAAAGATGAGCGCATCCTGGAGCGCATGCTGAACAGGTATATCTGGCCGCTCACGATTATGGGCGGGATTAGCATAGCCCTTCTCGCATCATTGGCTGACCTCACCGGCGCATTTGGCTCAGGCACAGGGATCCTGCTTTCGGTCATGATTGTCTACAGGCTCTACGAAGAGATTGCGCAGCAGCATGTCATGGACATGCATCCGATGATGAGGAGATTTATGCAGCAATGAGGCCATGCAATGTTTGAATGGATAGATGCAATGATGTCTCCTGTTCTGAATCTTCCTCCAGTGGTCGGCATAGGGGTCATCAGCTTTGCAATCTCATTGCTTATCATTCTCATATACAAATGGACAACTGACCAAGTCTTGATGAAGCAGCTGAAGGAAGAGATCAAGCAGCACCAGAAGGATATGAAGGCATCTCGGGAAGACCCAAAGAAGGCCATAGAGCTCCAGAAGAAGGCAATGGAAGTAAATATGAAATATATGATGCAGTCATTCAAGCCGATGATATTCACGTTGATTCCTGTATTCCTCATATTCGGCTGGCTGAGCAGCGCCTATGCAGCAGATCCCATTAAGCCTGGCCAGGAGTTCCAGGTCAGCGTGCAGTTCCTTGATGATGCTGAGCATGCAGCTGCCTTAAGCCTTCCTCAGGGATTTGCTTTTGGAACACAGGAAACCCAGGAAAGAACAGGAACAAAGCAGATTGCCTGGAATGTGATTGCGCCTCAGAAGCTGCAGAATCCTAAAGGAGACGAATTCATCATCGAGTTCACAGTGGATGGAAAGGAATTCCAGGCAGAGATCCTGATAACCAATGAAAGGAGGGTAAAAACTCCCATCATCACAGAAAAGGAATATCAGGGAACCCCTTCATTGAAAGATGCAGGGATCCAGTCGCTCAGCATCGGCAATAAGAAAGCGGTTGTCATGAATCTCTTCGGCTGGAAGCTCGGCTGGCTTGGCACGTACATCATATTCTCGTTGGTGTTCAGCCTTGTCTTGAGGAAGCTGATGAAGGTGTATTAGGGCAAGCTGCTCAGGAGGATCATAATCTGGGATTGATCTCCCGGATTAGAGGATAGGCAGGCTGTCAATCGGGCTTTTTGCGCCAATCATTTTGGGAGAGGCGATATGGAGATAGATCATTGTTGTTTCTACGCTGCTGTGCCCAAGCAATGACTGGACTTCTGCAACGCTGCTTCCGTTCTCTATAAGATGCGTTGAAAAGCTGTGCCTTAAAGTGTGCGGGTGGGCATGCTTGGATAGTTTGGCATTCTTCACTGCATTTTTTATTACAGACCTTACAGTTGCTGTGGTGATGTGCCCGCTGAATCCTCTGAAGATATAAGAATCGGAAGACACGCATTCTTTTGCTATGTACGAAGCCAGCTCCTCCTTAATGCTTTCCGCTATTACAAACATCCTGTCCTTGTTGCCCTTGCCATGCCTTACCCATCCATAGCCGTTCCTGATGTCAAGATTTTCCGGCTTGAGATGAACAAGCTCGCTTACTCTAAGCCCGGCAGAATACATAAGCTTTGCCATAAGCTTGTGCTTGGGATTGCTTATTGAATTTATCAGCATTGCAACTTCTTCTTTAGTCAAAACGATTGGCAGCGCTTTAGGCGTTTTTGAGTATCTTATATTGATCATCAGCCGCTTGCGTAAAACATTGCCATAAAAAAACTTTAATGCGTTCAAGTTCACATTAATGGTGCTGCCGCATGCGCCTTTCTCAATCATCAGGTCCAGATAATCTTTAATGTCAGTTTTGCTTGCTTCATTCGGCTCCTTTTTGAACCAGCCGAAGAACTTCCTGACGCATTGCCTGTAAGTCCTTATTGTTTTGTGGCTTAACCCTCTCCTTAGCCCTTCTTTCCTTATCAATTCCGGTACGTCCATTTGAATCACATTGTTATGATAATCAATTATTAGTTTAAATACTTCACGCGAAGATGTCCAGTGTCCTGTGGTTATTTGCGATATTGAAAAGAATAGTTTTAGCCTTACATACAAAATTTCCATCCGAAATTAATGCCACATTCTGCCATTTCACCTCCAACATCTTATTCTGTGGTCAATGCCCAATTCTTTATCTTCCTCCAATTTCTCAGTTTCATAACCTCAAATGCCTTAGTGACAGTCAGGAGATTAATTGAGCTTTCCATTGCATACAAAACTTCATTGATTTCCTTCCTTTAGGAATATTAAAAACATTTGAGGTGATTAAATGAAACTAGATAAAATATGGTTAGAAAGAAAAGAAATGCTGGACAAGCTCCAGAATGATGTCAGAGACCTTATGAAATGGCGCATTCCATGGTATGAGAAATGCGGCTACTGGGAAGCCATGTATGCCCGTTTTCTAAGAAAACTCATTGAACAGGATAAAGAGCTTCAGGAAAAGCTCAAATCCTGATTTTTTCTTTTTTTCCTTATTTATCAGTCATAACGGATTTTCCGCTTATGGGCATCCAAATTCAGCAGGATTAAGTCTTATAGCCTTAAAATCTAAAGACTTTAGGTTATATACTGTTAAAATCAATTATTACTCGGGGCACACGAACGATAAACGAAGGGAGGGGCACACTCACTGATGATGCTTCGCACTTGACGTTTTACTTTATGGAATCTTGGACTTAATTATAATTAGTAAGTTTTAACCAATAATTTCTTTTTTTGAATATTAGTGACATTTTATTTTTTTCCTTTAATTCGGCAACATGAAATTTTTTATGGCAATTGGGACAAACTATCGCAATATTGTCAGGAGAATCTAATCCTCCCACAGATAAAGGAATCACATGATGTGATTCAGAATATTTATCACCATCTTGTTTAATTATTTCAGTATTACATATCATACATTTAAAGTTATAAAATCTTTTTAGTAGATGTGCTAGGATTGGATCTCTAAAATGCGATTTTGTGATAGAAGAATATACCCTATTATGGTGCGTTCTTAGATTAATCAAGTTTATTAGTTCTTCTCCGTAAACAGTATCATAATCAAGGCTACCTAGAATTATTTCTTCAAAAAATTTATCCCATTCTTCTTTAGAGAATGGCTTCGTTTGCTCAAAAACAAATTTCATTTTTCCAATAAAAAAATGTTTTATCAGATTATGCTTGACCTCTTCTGAAAGTGATTTGTAATCATATCCCACTTCAATCTTATCAAAACAAACTAAAGAAGTAATCTTAAATGTTTCAGCCATTCTATCAAACCATTCTTTTAAAATGGATTCATCATATTTGTTCTCACAAAAAGGGTATTGGTTTTCTAAGTAAAGTAAGTAGCTTTGAGAATTTGTTTGAACATATTTAATATCCTCTAAAATAGTGCCTTGCTTTTTAACGCTTAACATTCTAAGGCCTCCATTTTAGAAAAATATATTCCTCTTAAAACCAGCTCACTCGATTTAAAATCTGCAACCTTATTTACAAATAGAACACTTTGATCTAAGATAGCCTGAATGTTCATACTTTTAATTTTTTCCTTATTTAATGAATCATCTAAATCCATGCTGCTTAATTTAAAATATTCTTTTTTATTGACTATGGAATATTCTTTATTTTCATATAGAACTGTAATCAGTTGCTCTTTTCCTTCAACTATGTAAGTATAAAATAATAGTAGGTATGGTTTAGCTTCTCTATTCTTTTGGGCAGTTACAAAAATATTTTGATTCTGTAATAATTTATAGAATATATTTTGTATAATCCAATGGTCTGGTGTTATAAACTCAACATTCTCTTTAGAGAGAGCTATAGATTTCTCAAATGTAGCAATTAATTCTCTATCTGAATCAAAGAAGTTACCTCTTGTTAATATGATATTATATAACTCTTCTCCAATATGATACACTTCGATATCAGAAAAGACTGATGCAAAATCTAATAAATAACTTAACAAGTGTTGTTTCTCAATTTTAGATTTTTCTTCTTTAAAATAATCTTTTTTATCTCTAAGTTTCTGTTGGAAAATTTGTAATTTTTCAAATTGTTTACTAGCTTCTTTAGCTTTATTTAGTTTTTCTTCTAAACTTACCTCAAAGATAAGTTCTTTATTACCTATGTCTTCATCATTTGAAAATAAAACATTCTTGATATCTTCTTCAATATCTCCTATTATAGGATCTGCAGAACCTAATAGCTCCTCAAATAAGAAAATTCTCTCACTAACTCTTTCTAATATACGCTGTTCTACGGTATTAAATGTAGCTAGATTATTAATGAGTACAGTCTTTTTTTGCCCAATCCTATCAACTCTTCCGATTCTTTGTTCTAGTCTTGTTGGATTCCAAGGAATGTCATAATTTATTAAAATATGGCAGAACTGTAGGTTTCTTCCTTCTCCTCCAGCTTCTGTAGAAATAAGTACTTGGTGCAGCTTTTCAAAATTAATAATAGCTTCATCTTTTTCTTCAGACTTTTGTTTGCCATTAAAAATAATCACTTTAAAATGCCTTTCTAAAACATTCTTAAGATAATCTTGCGTATTCAAAAATCTAGTGAAAATGATTACCTTCTCATCTGGCTGCTTAATTAGTATATCAGTGATTATATTGATTAATGCTGCAAGTTTGTTGTCCATACTCAATGAATTGATCCTTTCAATAAACTCCAAGATGGCTTCTTTTTCTCCTTCGAATGTTTGCATATTAATTACATCAATCAAATTACTTTCATCATCATAATCTTCAAAAGAAGGGTTTATTTCTTTCAGTTCTTGGTTTATTTTTTTTAATCTTAATTCAAGCGCATTTAGCAATGCCCTGGGACTAGATGCAAGAAGCTGTTGAAATATCACCATCATTAAACCAATCCCATTATTATTTTCCCTCCTTGCTTTATTGTACATTAATTTGATATATTGAGTTATATCATCATATAAACCCATTTCTTCCTCAGAATAATTTACTGCAATAGTTTTAACTTTCCTAGGGGGTAAAGATGGAAATTCATCTCTTTTAGCATTAGTTTTTCTTCATCATCTAGCTGATAGCCCATCAGTATGTAACCCGTGGCTTTCTGCATGCCGTAATTTCCTTCCCCTTTTCTATCGCTGTAAATATCCGTTCTTCTAAGGTAGATTAACAATTCACTTAAGGCTTCAGAGAGTTCTGGGGATATAACAACTCTCTTTTTTGAGTCATTATTCTTGCGTTTAAATGGTGAAATGTTCGGGCTTTTGAT
>Ga0209541_10000332_pt1 | contig 92406 bp, 89 predicted proteins | sample RifCSPlowO2_01_FD_184027 | JGI IMG/M metagenome (GOLD analysis project Ga0209541, IMG submission 184027) | Groundwater microbial communities from Rifle, Colorado - Rifle CSP2_plank lowO2_0.1 (SPAdes) (version 2) | ecosystem: Environmental > Aquatic > Deep subsurface > Groundwater | place... | reverse complement strand
AAGGTTATTATCTGGCGAAGAAAAATAAGTCGGATTATTTATTTCTGGCCAATGACGATATTATTTTAAAACCCGATTGTTTAAGCCATCTAATTAAAACCATAGAAGATGATAAAAAAACAGCCGCGGTTCAGGCCAAATTACTGCTCTATCCCCAAAAAGACAAAATCAACAGTTTTGGCAATTCTCTTCATTATTTGGGCTTTGCTTTTTGCAACTATTATAAGCATCAGGACAATTTAGGCGTTACTAAGCTCTTTGCCACTCCTTACCCGTCGGGGGCGGCAGTTTTAGTAAAGATATCGGCGCTGGAAGAAATCGGCTTATTTGATGAACGATTGTTTATGTATCATGAAGATGTGGATTTGGGCTGGCGGCTTAACCTGGCCGGCTCTAAAGTTTTATTGGACCCCTTAGCCGTGGCTTACCATAAATATAATTACCGCCAGGCCAAATACAAATTTTATTATATGGACCGGAACCGCTTGGTGGTTCTACTGGAAAATTACCGGGTCTTAACTATCCTTATAATTTCGCCGATGCTGCTGTTTATGGAAATAGGCATCATCTTATTTTCTTTGAAAAACGGCTGGTTTAAAGAAAAAATAAAAGGTTATTTATGGATACTCTCACATTGGCCGTCAATTTTATCCCGTCGACTGGAGACGCAGTTTAAAATCAGAAAAGTCAAGGATAAGGAAGTGATCAAATTATTTGTATCAGCCATAAAATTCCAGGAAATTGATAATTCGATTTTAAAATTTTTAATCAACCCGCTGATGCAGCTTTATTGGCTGATAGTTAAAAGAATTATTTTTTGGTAGCGAGCGAGTTGACATTGATAATTTTTTATGTTAAGTTATTATAGAAAGAATGTTCTTTAATTAAACAAGGGAAAACCAATATGAAGGAGGAATCCCATGCGGAAAATAAGAATATTTAAAAAGATACTTGGCGGATTAATGGTTTTTTCTCCTTTTGCCGGGGTTTTTACTCTGGCAGTAATAGGATATGGTATTGGGGTGGCTTTAGGGGCTTTTGTCATGACTATTGCAATAGCTTTAATTATGATCTTAGGGATGTTTTTATTGGTTAATCCCTAAAAGAATTAACCATTTTTGATGGCTAAATATCAGACCAGGATTAATTTAACATCCTGGTTTTTTATTAAAAATATTTGTTAATAATTTGACTAAATTTTTTTATTTTATTAGAGTGTTAAAAAAATAAGTACTTTGAAAATAAGTGAAAATAAGGAGGATAGCTGAATGTCTGGTCATAAGTTGGAGGTCGCTCTTTTGGAAGTAACCAAAAGGTGTAATCTTCACTGCTTAATTTGCGGCTCTGATGCCAAAAAACAGGCCAGTTCTGGTGAACTGACTATTGAAGAATGGCTGGATGTTGTTAGTCGCTTGAAAAAATTAGGACTCAAATTAGCGGTTTTAAGCGGCGGCGAGCCAACTTTGAAATCCGGCTTAGAGAAGTTAATTGCTCATTTGGGCAATTTATCACTGGAATATTCAATTATCAGCAATGGCTTATTGTTTCCGCGCCGTTTACTCGCTATCGCCAAAGAAATAAAGCCCTATGTCATCGGCCTAAGCATTGATGGGCAGCCAGAGAATCATGATCGGCTGCGCGGCCAGGGAAGTTTTACTGGTTTGCAAAAAACCATTTCATTATTACAGGAGAATGACATTCCGGTTTCGGTTAATACCACTGTTCATAAAAATAATTTCAGAGATTTGCCTTGGATTTTAGAGTTTATTTGTCAAAACAAGATTATCGCTTGGCAAATCCAGTTGGCTATGCCTTTTGGCCGGATGAAGGAATCAGCCCATTTGGTTTTAGATCAGCAGGAATTTGCTCGGCTCTGCGTCTTTATTTATAAAGCCAGGAAATTATTTCCGGGAATAAGAATTGTGGCGGCTGATGATTTTGCTTGGGCGTCAAAAGGATTAATCCGCGATTGTCACTGGTTGGGTTGCAGCGCCGGCTTGTCTTCAATAGCTATCGGCGCCCGGGGTGAAGTTTGGGGCTGTTTATCTTTGAATGGTTGTCAGTCAGAAGGTAATATCAGACAAAAACCGATTGAAGATATCTGGAATGATCCCAATCTTTTTGCCTATAATCGGCAGTTTAATGAGAGAAATTTAAATTTATCCTGCCGGCAGTGCCAAGAAAAAGAAGTTTGTCGAGGTGGGTGCAAGGCCCAGTCATATTCAATGACAGGCCGGTTTAATTGTTCACCGTTTTGTTTTTTAAGGACAGTCAAAAGTGAAGCCCAAGGAGGTAAGACAGATGAGTGATAAAGAAACCGAAAAATCTTCAGCTGAAACTCCAGCCGAAGAGATGTTGCCTACTAATGAAAAATTGTGGGAGGAATTAAAGAAATTGAGGCAGGAAGTGGACGAACTTAAAAAGTCAAAGCGAACTGAACGCCCCATTTTGCCTTCGCCACCCCATGATAGGATGATCAAATATGCTCCTATTGGCAGAAGTCCTTTTGGTCTTCTTGATCGTTGATTAGAATCAAATCAGCCGCACCAGTAAATGGCGCGGCCTTTTTTATTTATATATAATATCTAGGCAAACTTTCTCTTAATCTGGTTATAACTTCGTAATTAATGGTCTTAGCCCAGTTAGCGATTTGTTCTACCGTGATATTCTCTTGACCTTGCTCTCCGATTAAAACCACTTCATCACCCTCAATAACCTGGCCGCAATCGGTAATATCAATAATAGTGATATTCATACAGACCCGGCCTAAAATCGGGGCTTTTTGGCCATTAACCAAAACATAGCCCTGGTTGCTTAATTTTCGGTCATAACCGTCATAGTAACCAACTGGTATAGTAGCTAAAACAGTCGGGCGCTTAGTGTAGCAGGTGCAGCCATAGCCGACACAACTATTTTCCGGTATCTTTTTTATCTGGCCGATTTTGGTCTTAAAAGACAAGGCCGGTCGAAGAATGATATTTTTTTCTTGAGCCAATTTAGCCACGTCTTGGCTGGGATAATAGCCGTAAGCGGCAATTCCCGGCCTGACTAAATCAGCCAAGCCGTGCCGGCAGAGCAAAAGAGAAGCGCTTTTGTCGCAATGAATAATTAAATCATTACCAACGAGATTTTTTATTTTTGGCACTATTTCCTTAAAATTTTCTAACTGCCGGTTAAAATATGAGAGGTTTAAAGGTTCATCGGAAGTGGCAAAATGAGTGGCCAGTCCTTCTATGGTAATATGCGGCAATTTTTTTATTTTTTTAGCTAACTCCTCTGCCTCTGCCATTAAGACGCCGTAGCGGTGCATGCCGGTATCTATTTTTAAATGTACCTTGGCTATTTTATTTTTTATTTTTCCTGTCATTGATAATTTTTCAGCATAGTCAAAATTACTAATGAATATTTTCAAATCCCAATCCAAAATTTTTTCCAATTCACTTTCAGCCACATAGCCAATGACTAAAATCGGCCGGTTGATGCCGACATCCCTTATTTTTTTGGCTTCCTCAATGGAATTAACCGAAAGCCAATCGGCTCCGGCTGAAATAAATATTTTGGCGGTTTCTATTAAACCATGGCCATAAGCATTGGCTTTGACACAAGGGGAAATCAAGACCTTACTGCCGGCTAGATTTTTTAAAGTTTTAATGTTAGAAATTAAATTTTCTTTCTTAATTTCCAGCCAAACCAAGTCATTCATAATGATTTTTAAAAGATATTTGAACAAAAGCAGAGACGGGGCATGCTCCGTCTCTGCCCGATATTTCCTGTTCTCTGGAGTGGGAATGATTCATTTAAACAACCAGCATCTTATCTTAAATGTTATAAAAAATCAAGTCATTTCATTTAAAAATCTCATCCCAACATGACGTCGAGATGGGCTAAGGCGTTTTCTAAGAAAAAACGCGGTTTATAAACAGGCCGGCGTAATAGCTTAAAATGATAACCAAAGTTGCGATTAAAAGATGTTCGCCGATAATGCGGCCGACTCGGCGATTTTGGCCTTTGGCTATCATCAAACTAAGAATGGTAATTAACAGCGCTCCCCAGATTAAGTTTATCAAGACAGCGATTTTAAGATTAAAAAAAAGCACCGGCCAGATGAAAGTGATGGCAAAAATAAATTTTGATATAAAGGTAGCCAAGGTTGCTTGCCAAACCTCTTTTTGTTTATCGCCGTTTTTTGATTCTTCGGAAATGTGGATGCCCAAAGCGTCGGAAAAAGCGTCGGCAATGGCAATGGTTAAAATGCCGCCCAAAACCGCCAACTTAGAGCCGGTGCCGGCAGTCAGGCCAATCATTAAGCCGGTGGTGGTAATGACCGCTGAAGTCAAGCCGAAATTAAAACCTGATTTTAAGGGGTTGCCGATTTTTTTCTCTCTTTTTACTTTTGACCAAAACATAGTTTAAGATTATACTTCTATATATATTTTATCAAAAATTTGGAAAAAAATAAATGGAAAAAAAAGTAGCTATCGTGGTCTGCGCTTGGCCGCCTCAAGGCGGCGGTTTTGGTGGTAATGCTTTTTACCATTTAAAACAATTACAGAAAATTGGTTATTTGACTAGAGCCTTTACTCCTAAATATAAAAATATCAAAAGTCCCAGTAATCAAATGGTTGGTTTTTTGCCAGTGATATTTCCTATTGGCAAGGCGGGGTTTTTATTTTCTCTTTTTAGTGAATTAAAAAAATTTGATGTTATTCATTTATATTATCCATTTTTTGGCACTGACTTGATTATTATGCTATTTAAAATTTTTCATCACCAGAAGAAATTAATCCTTCATTATCATATGGATCCCGTTGGTCTGGGTTTTCAGAAATTTTTTTTTAAATTGTATTTAAAATTGTTTTTACCATCCCTAGTGATGTTGAGTGATAAAATAGTGGTTCTTTCATGGGATCATGCCAAACACAGTTACATAAATCAATATTTTGAAAAAAATAAAAATAAGTTTGTAGAAATTCCCAATGGCATTGAAATTGATATTTTTAAATTAAAACCTAAAAATATTCAGTTAGCTAATAAATATAATATTTCTGAAAATAATAGAGTGGTAATTTTCGCCGGCGGTTTGGATGACCAGCATTTTTTTAAGGGCGTTGATGTTTTAATCAGATCGTTTTCTACTGTTGTTCTAAAAAATAAAGAGGCTAGATTGATGATTATCGGTGATGGCAATAAAAAAGAGTATTACGAAAAATTAGCTAATGAATTAAATCTTAAAGATTGGGTTATATTTACTGGCTGGATTGATAATGAATATCTAGCTGATTATTATAATTTAGGCGATGTTTTTGTTTTGCCATCAATCGAAAGAACTGAAAGTTTTGGTATTGTTATCGCTGAAGCTCAGGCCTGCGGACTACCAGCCATTATTTCCAACTGGCCGGGTAGCCGGCTGACGATTGAAAATACCGTAACCGGTTTTTTGGTTAAACCCAATGACTCCAGGGCTTTAGCGGAAAAATTGATTTTTTTGTTGGAGAATCCCGATTTAATGAAAAAAATGGGCGAGGCGGCAATCAAACGAGTGGGGGAAAAATATTCTTGGTCTGTCGTTATTAAAGAAATAGATAAACTTTACCAAGGCCTATGAAAAACAACGGTCTCAAAATTTTTTATTCAATAGTTACTTTGCTTTGGCTGGGCATTATTTTTTGGTCTTCAGCCATAAGCGATTATTCGTCAGTGCCGGGCCAGGCCGACAGCCAGAGCGACTTCCTTTCTTCCATTGTCCATTTAATAATGTACGCTATTTTGTGTTTTTTATTTATCAAATTATTTATGAGTTATGGACTGGAAAAGAAAAAATCTATCGCTTACGGCTTTTTGGCTGCCATTGTCTATGGCTTGATTGATGAATTCCATCAGTTTTTTGTACCCGACCGGGAAATGCATTTTGGCGATTGGTTATTGGATGCAGTTGGAGCTTTTGTGGTTGTCTGTCTTTATAATGTTGCTGGCCGAATGCCCCTGGCTTTTAAGCCAGGGGATGAAGGCCAGTGTGAGTAAAAATACGTCGGCGGAGCCGACACCTCTCATTTGAATTTACCCAGATACTGCGGTCTTTAGACCGCAGTTAAATTCATTAAAATCAAAATTAAGAAATGAAAATCGGAATCATTCATTCAATTTATAAACCCGAGGTCAGAGGCGGAGCTGAAGTGGTAGTGGAGAATATTGCTTTGGGGCTGAAAAACCAAGGTGATGAAGTATTTATTATAAGCGTCGGCTGTAAAAATCAAAAAGAGGAAATTGACGGCCTGAAAGTTTATCGCATTAAAAGTTTCAATTTATTTAATTTTTTAGATATTAATTCTCAACCGGCGATTTCAAGATTTTTCTGGCATCTTTTGGATATGTTTAATATCATTCAGGCCGGCAGAGTTTATAAAATTTTAAAAAAAGAAAAACCGGCTTTGGTACTGATGCACAATTTGAAAGGCCTCGGTTATTTGACGCCATTGGTGATTAAAATTTTAAAAATAAAAAACATCCAGACCGTTCATGATATGCAGCTGATTCATCCTTCTGGTCTTTTGCCAGAAAATGAAAAAATCGGATTTTTAGCCAACAGCTATGCCGGGTTTAATAAACTTTTATTTAAGTCGGTTAAAGTAGTGGTCTTTCCTTCAGAGTATATAAAATCGGTTTATCAACGTTATGGCTTTTTTAAAAAAGCGGAAAAAATCGTTTTAGGAAATCCCATTTCAAAGATGCCCACCCTGCCCGAGGGGGGGCAAGCAGCGACGCCAATCGGAGCTGACTGGGGGGGTGGGAGAGGGGAATTTCAAATTCTTTTTCTTGGCCAAGTTGAAGAGTATAAAGGCATTTTTGATTTGATTGAGGCGGTTAAGGGGTTGGCAGGCCTGCCTGCGCCGGCAGGCGATTTTGTCTTAAATATCGTAGGCAATGGCTCGGCTTTGTCCAAGGCCAAAATTAGAGCCCAAGAGGCCTTTCCTGATGATAGTTTTAAGGCTAAAATAAGGTTTTGGGGCCGGCTTGAGCCAAAGGAGCTGGCAGAGAGAATATGGTCCCAAACCGATCTTTTGGTTAATCCCAGCCAGGTAGGAGAAAGTTTTGGTTTAGTGATAATTGAGGCCTATGCCCACGGCGTGCCGGTCTTGGTTTCTAATAAAGGTGCTTTACCGGAATTGGTGAAAGAAGGTGAAACTGGTTTTGTTGTCACCAATAATAATTGGCGGGAAAAAATAGAGTGGTGTCTCAATCATCAAAGCGAACTAAAAGACCTGCGTGAGAATTGCTTGAAGGCAGCGGCTAAATATAATTTGGAAGATTATTTGAATAAACTAAAAGAGTTTGCTATGATGACAAAAACAATATAACAATAAATTAAAATCCAAAATTATTCATAATCGCGCTAGTAGGTCTAATTTATAAAATATGGAAACACTTCTGATAATTTTAATAATTATTTTACTGATTGCAGTTGCCGGCTTATTTTTATTTTTTAATAAGAAATTACAAGCCCTACCCCAAGCCAAAGCCGATGACCAGTCATTTTTAATGCTGCAGGAGAGAATCAAGGAATTAAATCAGACCTTGGATAATAAACTGACCGAGTCAACGCGGCAGGCGCAGGTTCAGTTCGGCCAAAGTTTGAATGTGATCAAAGGTGTCACCGAAAAAGTGACCCAGCTTCAGGAAACCAACAAGCAAGTGATGAGTTTTTCCGAGCAGCTAAAAAATTTGGAAAAGGTCTTAACTTCCCAGAAAACGCGCGGCAACTTGGGCGAAGCCGGTTTGCAATTGGTCTTGGAAAATATTCTGCCGCCCAGCGTTTTCAAGCTGCAATACAAATTTGACGACGGCGACACGGTGGATGCCGCCATTTTCACCAAAGAAGGCATTATTCCGGTGGATGCTAAATTTTCACTGGAAAATTATAATCGCGTCTTAAATGAAGCCAATACGGACAGACGATCGGTTTATGAAAAGGATTTCAAAAATGATTTGAAAAAAAGAATTGACGAAACTTCCAAGTATATTAAACCGAGTCAGGGAACGCTGGACTTTGCCTTTATGTTCATACCAGCGGAAGCTATTTATTATGATTTATTGGTCAATGAAGTGGGGGCGGTCAAAGTGGATACCGGCGGCTTGATTGACTATGCTTTTAAGGAAAAAAAAGTTATAATTGTCTCACCGACAACCTTTGCTGCCTATTTGCAAACTGTGCTTCAGGGTCTTAGGGCTTTGAAAATAGAAGGCCAAGCCAAAGAAATAATCAAAAATGTGGAGAAATTGCAGAGGCATATCATTGCTTACGATGACAAATTGCAGAAATTAGGCAGCAGTTTGAATACCACGGTCAATGCTTATAATTTTTCTTATAAAGAATTCAAAAAAATTGACAAAGATGTGGTCAAGATAACTGATCAAGAATCACCGGTAGAGGTCTTGGAAATTGATAGCCCTAAATTGGAAATCTAATTTAAAATATATGGATAACGCTAGGCAATTTTTAGGCAAAAAGGTCTTGGCGAAAATAGACAAGCCGATTGGCACTAAGCACCCTAAACACGGCTTTGTTTATATGGTCAATTATGGCTTCATTCCTAATACCCAGGCGCCGGATGGGGAAGAAGTGGATGCTTATGTCTTGGGAGTTTTTGAACCCCTGGCAGAATTTACCGGTAGGTGTATTGCCATCATTCACCGCCTCAATGACAATGACGATAAAGTCATTATAGTGCCCGAAGGCGTGGATTATAATGATAAACAGATCATGGCTTTGACAGAATTTCAGGAAAGATTTTTCAAGTCCAAAGTAATCAAAAGATAAATCATCATAATTTATGAAGAATTATTACTTTTTATTAATTTTAATCTTAGTGATCTTATCTTTAGCTCTGATTGGTTATTTAAGTATTACTTCAAATAAAAATAAGGCAACCAGCCAAAACAACTCCAATTCTATTTTTACTGCCGAAAAATTCTGTATTGCCAAGGGCGAAAATAATATTAGCAGTGCTGAGGCCTATGAACTGGCTTTAAAAAGCGATTGCGCCCAGGCCGGTATTGTGAAAGAAGATTGCGATTGCGATTCCAAAAGCTTTATCTGCTCATTTACTGTTAAAGCTGAAAAATCTGGCTGTAACCCGATTTGCCTGGTTGATTTAAAAACCCAGAAAGCGCAAATGGATTGGCGCTGTGTCAATTAAATTTATAAATTTGCTTGTCGTCTATTGATATAGGTTCCCGGCCTACTGGCAGCTAGTCGGCCGGGTTTTTCTTTTAGCCGGCTTTTATATTTATATTGGAGCTGGCAATATTGAATCGGCAATAGTTCTGGACTCTTTTTTATGTTATAATAATAGTCATGAATGATCAGCAACTGATAAAATTACTGAATAAACTGGCCGAGAGTTATTTTTTATTGGCGCCGCAAAAATTGGACGATAATCTTTTGCCCGGCTATGAATACGGCATTAGGGAAGTTAAAAATCTTGAAGAGATAGATTGGTCGGGCGCCATGCCTTATGGCAGCTGGAAAGAAGTGCTTTTGCCCTATCACGAGCGGCTATTTGATATCCAGAAGGGCCGGTTAGTAGAAACTAAAACTAAATATCCGCCTATCGCTTGCCTGGCTATGAATATTTTGGATTTAAAGGCCCTGACGCTTTTTGAACAGGTTTTTGCCAACGATCTTTATTACCAAAAGCGGCGACGGCCGATGCTAATTGTCGGCTATAGCACCGGCTTGCCCAGCGATTATAAAAAATACAAAGTTTTTTCCCATAACTACGAAGAAAATGTTTTAGAACATGTAATTTTTGATATTTTCGTTAGCCGGCAAAAAAACGGCCGGCTAAAGTTTTATTCCGGTTCGGAAAAAGGCCAATTAACTTTGGATCAGGCCGGTTTGACTGATTACAACAATATAGAATTTGCCGGACCAGTGGCTGAAAGCGGGCCGGATAAGACCCTGCTCTCAATTATGGCCAAGATGGAAAAATCAGCTAATAAAAAAATTTGGGACGAATTGGATAAGCGCTGTTTGGCTTGCGGCAAATGTGTTATCGCTTGCCCGACTTGCTTTTGCTTTGATTTGGAAGACAGAGATAACAGCGCTGAACAATCGCGTAGCCGTAGGTGGGGTGTTTGTTTTTATAATGATTTTTCCTTGGTAGCCGACGGCCGTAAAGAGCTGGATACGGTCAAGAAAAAAATATTTTTTTGGTATTATCATAAATTGGTCAGAATACCCAAGCAATATTCCTTGCCGGGCTGTGTGGGCTGTGGCCGCTGTATCAAGGCCTGTCCGGTTGGTATTAATATTAATGAAACCATTAAAGCTTTGTAAAAATGTTTAATATCTATCAAACACAATCAGCTAAAATTATTAGTGTAGATTTTGAATCAGTTGATACTAAACTTTTACGTTTAAAGTTTCTTGATCGAACCAGGCAGAGAGAGTTTGATTTTCTGCCGGGCCAATTCGTGCAAATCGGCTTACCGGGCTGGGGCGAATGCCCGATTAGCTTAGCTTCTTCTTCAACTCAAGCTAAAAATTATTTTGAACTGGCTATTAGAGGCGTCGGTAAATTAACTAATCGGCTTTTAGAACTTGAAAAGGGGGATTTAGTGGAGGTGCGCGGACCATATGGCAATGGCTTTGATGTTGATTTATTCAAAGATAAGCCCCTGCTCTTAATCGGCGGCGGTTGCGGTTTTGTGCCGCTACGGCCATTGATTAATGATTATTTAGCTGGTCAGATGTCCAATACGGTTTTGCAGATATTTTACGGTTGCCAAAACGAAGAAAATCTGCTTTTTAAGAAAGAATATCATTTGTGGAATCGCCGAGCCGAATTAAATGTCATTTTAGAAAAACCTTCCAGTAAATGGGCTGGTCAAAAAGGCCTGATTACCGATCTTTTAAAAAACTGGAAAATCACAGCTGATTCAGTGGCAGTGATAGTCGGTCCGCCGGTCATGTATCGTTTTGTGATTAGTGAACTAAAGAAAAAGAAAGTCCAAGAAGAAAATATTTATTTGTCACTGGAGAGAAGAATGTATTGCGGCCTTGGCGTTTGCCAGCATTGCGCCATTGGCCCTTATTATGTCTGCCAGGACGGACCGGTCTTTCGCTGGGCGGATATTAAAGGTATTGGTGGAGTAATTTAATTTCAGTTGTCATTGCGAGCCCCCCAACGGGGGCGAAGCAATCTCATAGAAGTGGAATAAGATGAGATTGCTTCACTTCGTTCGCAATGACGGTATAAAAATTTAAAATTTATTATTTTTATTAATAAAAATAATTTTATGTTAGGAGCAGGTTTAGTGGCGGTTGGTATTATTTTTTTGCTCAAGAATTTGGGCATTATGCCGACTATCGCCTGGGATATTATTTGGCCGATCATTTTAATGGTGGTCGGGCTGACGCTGATTTTCAAGAAAAAATAGTTGGCTGATGGCAGATGGCAGATTTTATTAATTTTGCTATAAGCCATATGCTATAAGCTATATGCCAATATATGTGCTTGACAATCCCCTTAAAAATTAAAGCTATCAAAAAAGAAATGGCCGAGCTTTCCGATGGCCGAAAGGTTAGTATTGCTTTAATAAAAAGTCCTCGGGTCGGCGATTGGATTCTTCATACTAACGGTTATTTAATAAAAAAAATCAGTTCAAACGAAGCTGATGAAATTAATAAATTATTAAATTCATACTCTGTTGCCGATTCTACTAAAATCAGTTTACGCTTAGTGAAGACGTTTGAAGCCGCTGCCAGAGGTAATTTAAAAAAAGCAGATATAAAATATCTACTTGATCTCGATCGGCCCATTGAATTGCAAGCGCTTTATTCCGAAGCGAATATTATTAGAAAAACAAATATTAAAGACCATATCTGTATTCATGGCCTAGTTGAGTTTTCCAATCATTGCTGTAATAATTGCCACTATTGCGGTTTGCGACGCGATAATAAGAAAAATAATCTTTTTCGGATGGGAATTGATGAGATTATCAATGTTTGCGATCAGATTGTAAATGACCGAGGCTATAAAATTATCGTACTTCAGTCGGGAGACGATTTTTGGTATGATGATGATAAACTTACGGCTCTGGTTAAAGGGATTAAAGAAAAATGCCGAGTATTTTTATATTTAAGCATTGGCGACAGGAGTTTAGGAACTTATCGCCAACTCAAACGAGCCGGAGCTAACGGTGTTTTGTATCGGTTTGAGACATCTAATTCAGAGCTTTATGCTAAATTACACCCGGGCAAAATTCTGAAAGAGAGATTGGATAATTTAAGAGCCATGGAAAAAATGGGATTTACCATTTCTACCGGATCAATTATCGGCTTGCCGGGTCAGACCGTTGATGATTTGGCTAATGATATATTATTGATGAAAGAATTGGGTGCTTTTATGCCGTCAATGGGACCGCTTATTCCTTCTCAAAATACGCCGCTGGCCCAAGCCAAAATAATTGATTTCAACTTACTTTTAAAAATGATTGCCGCGGTTAGATTAGTTATGCCTACGGCCCGTATTCCGGTAACCACTGCAATGGAAACAATCGGCGGCGCTGATTCAAGGCACCAAGCTTTTAGAGCCGGAGCCAATTCAGTGATGTTTAATTTAACGCCGGATAAATATCGCAAGCATTACAATATTTATGACAATAAATTTTATGATAAAGAAAAAAAATATGAACACTGGGCGTTGTTTAAAGGAGATTTGAGTTATCAAATGCTGGAAGATGAATTAAAGGTAAAAATCTAAATGATATTTGATGAAGAAAAAATAAAAAATTTATTAAGTATTGAGACTCAACCAACAACTGGGGAAATAGATAAAATTCTTAGCCGAGCTAAATTAAAAAAAGGTTTGACTGTTGAAGAAGTTGCTGTTTTGCTTCGCCTTGATGATGAGGAAAACAAGCAAAAATTATTCAGGGTAGCTAAAAAAATCAAAAATGATATTTATGGCAATCGCTTGGTATTTTTTGCTCCCCTGTACGTTTCTGATTACTGCGTTAATAATTGCCGGTACTGCGGTTTTCATTGCGACAATCAAGCCCATAGAAAAAAACTAAGCTTAGACGAGGTGGCCCAACAAGTGAAAATATTAGAGGACATGGGCCATAAGCGCTTGCTTCTGGAATTCGGTGAAGACCCCAAAAATAATCCGATTGATTATGTGGTAGATGTTATCAAAACAATTTACAATACCAAATCGGGACGAGGAGAGATTAGGAGGGTTAATGTAAATATTGCGGCCACTACCGTAGCCAATTACAAAAAACTGCGTAATTGCGGCATCGGCACTTATCAGCTTTTTCAGGAAACTTACCATCGTCCCACTTATGATAAATTACACCAAGGCCCTAAAGCCGATTATGATCGGCAAATCACGGCTCATGAACGGGCCTTTGAAGCGGGGATAGATGATTTTGGCTTGGGAGTATTATTCGGTCTTTATGATTATAAATATGAAGTTTTGGCTTTAATTTCCCAGGCTCAATATTTAGATAAGAAATTAGGTGTTGGCCCTCATACTATTTCCGTGCCTCGGTTTAATCCGGCGTTAACTGTTGATTTTGAATCAGAATTTAAAGTGAGTGATAATGACTTTTTAAAAATAATTGCCATTATTCGTTTGGCAGTACCCTATACCGGCCTGATTCTTTCTACCAGAGAGTCGCCGGAAATAAGGCGTCAAGCGTTTCAAATAGGCATTTCTCAAGCTTCGGCCGCTTCACGCGCTTCACCTGGCGGCTACAAAAATAAAGATGATGATAATCAAGAAATCTCTCAATTTAATCTTCAGGACCATCGCAGTTTGGACGAGGTAAATTTAGATATTTGTTCTTTAGGATATTTGCCCAGTTATTGCACGGCTTGTTATCGCAGTCAAAGAACGGGCGCAAGATTTATGAAGTTGGCCAAAACCGGCAAAATCCACGAACTTTGCCAGCCCAATGCCTTGCAAACCTTTTATGAATATCTGCTTGATTACGCTCTGCCAGAAACTCGTCAGTTGGGGATGGCGATGATAACTAATGAAATCAAGAAAATCAATAATTTGGCAGTGAGAAAAAAATTGATTGCCAATTTAAAAAGAATAAAAAAGGGGGAAAGGGATTTATTCATCTAAATGAAAAACTCCGAAGTTAAACGGAGTTTCAGTGATTTTTTTTAACTATTATCTGATAATAATAATCTAAGCCCGACCATAAGCAAGCCAAAGACAGAAGTATTCCGCCAACCCAGTAGAGGGAGCCCTTCATAAAAATAAAAATTCCTAAATAACCTTCTTCAACGGGAATAGCGGCAATTAGCAGGCACAAAAGCGGCAAGCTGATGGCTGTTTTAATTTTTCCCGATAGTTTAGCGGCTACTGGTTTGGCGGCCAGACCCCTTAAGTAAGTGGAAGTAATGTCTTTTAACCATAAGAGCGTTACCGGCAAAAAATGTATCATGCCTAAGGCGACTAAAGGCAGATATAAAACAGTCAGCCATTTGTCGGCCAAAGGATCGTGTATTTTTCCAAAATCAGAAACACAATTGAATTTTCTGGCCGACCAGCCATCCAGCCAATCAGTGAGAGAAGCCAAAATTGTCAAGGCCAGAACCCAGACCTGGATTTGAGCCGATGTTTGTATCCAAAAGAACAGGACCATTATTGGCACAACTAAAACCAGCCGCAGGACTGTCAAAATATTGGGAATTTGCTTTTTCAAGGTTCAATCCTCTCTTAATGTCTGATTTTAGTTTTATCTTGATTCAGTTAAAATGTCAATTTTAATAAGTCCGAAAAATTGTTATAATATAATCATGTTCAAGAAAACCAGAAAAGAAAAGAAACCGAAAATTGCTATCGTTTCTTTAACTTCCTGTGAGGGCTGCCAATTTGTCATGCTGGATCAAGGCGAGCGGTTTTTAAATTGGCTGAAAAAAACCGATATGGCTGAATTTCGTCTACTGGAAGATAATCCCATGACAGCCAAGCATTACGATGTTTGTTTCGTTGAGGGCAATCCGGTGACCCAAGACAATATCCGGTTGCTCAAGCAGATGAGAAAAATTTCTGACTTGCTAATAGTGGTGGGCAATTGCGCGGCTTTAGGCGGCGTTTGGGAAATGAAAAATTATCAGTCCAAGAAAAAAACCATCAAGCAGGTTTATAAGAAATTAAAAGTTGAGAATCCCGACATTAAAGAAGTTGAAAATTTTGTCAAAGTGGATTTTACCATTCCCGCCTGTCCGATTGTCGGCGAGGAATTTATGCGTTTGGCTGATGAACTCATAGCGGGCAAAATGCCGCGAATTCCTCAAAATCCGGTTTGCTATGAGTGTCAGACCAGCGGCTATGAGTGTTTATTATTAAAAGGCGAGATCTGCCTGGGCCCGATTACTTTAGGTGGCTGCCGAGCGGTCTGCTTAAAAAGCCGGCAGGCCTGCTGGGGCTGCCGCGGCTTATTTGAGGGCGCGTCGATCTTTAATCTGATGACTCATTTATTGAATAAATTTCCGCGCGAACAGGTCTATCGAGTGATGGAGATATTTGGCGCCAGAGACAGTATTATGTCAGAATTAAGTAAAGAAGAGAAAAAATAATATCTAAAACTCAAAACTGAAATATTAAAACTCAAAACCATAACTCAAAACTTTAAATTGATTTTAAATTTGAGTGTTAATATTTTTCTATTATTTTTGATTTTTGAATTTTGAAATATTAAATAATAATAAAAGAAAAGCCCCCATCTCTACTGACGCCGCGTTATTTACGCTAGGCGTGTTCAAGATGGGGGGTGGTGATTGAGATGTCTGGGCCGTTTGCCCGATAAGGAGCCACCCTTTCATGAGGGAGGCGCTCCAGTCAATCAACCTGATCGCTTCTTTCCTGCGCTGTAGCCCTGTCAGGATCCGGGCCGGCAACCAATCACGTGCCTTAGGTCACATGATTGATCTCTGGCCACCACACCGAAACGAGAATCCGTCGGGTTTAAATGGCCAGACCTTACAATTGTAGGCAGCTTCGGCGCAGCAAGACGGCTCTAAACTCTCCCTGCCTTCTAGAAAAGCAGTAGAGAGCCAGACATCTCATCAGGTTTGATTGTGCTGTTGCCATTATATGCTAGATAGCCTAATTTGTCAAGGGTTAACTGTGTAAAAATTAATATTTTAGCTAATTTTAGATAAAATTATGGCTTTAATAAGAGTTTTTAGAAAAGTGATTTTGAATAATTATTAAATTTCTATGGCACCGGAAATATTAGAGTCACCAATTATTGACCAGCTTGATTTAGAACAGCGGAACGCGTTGCAGGTGGAATTAATGCGCCAGATGCTGGGAGAAAATCCGTCTCTTAAAGAGGAATTGGATTGGGTGAATAAATATGGGGAAAAAGTCAGCGATTTAATTGATTATTATGAACACAATGAAATCAGGAATTTGGCTTTAGAAGAAAATTATGTTAAAGCGGCAGCACTGCTTAGGGAATTATTATAAATTTTTTTCTCTTAGCAGCTGGAGAGAAAGAGATCTATGAAATTATTAAAAAATTCCCTCCTCATGAAAGGAGTGGAGGAGATAAATGAAATTATTAAAAAATTACCTTCCCTTGCGAAGGGGTCGCTGGCGACGGGCAGAAGTGAACAAAGAGAACATCGGCCAGTCCGAGCTAGCGTAGGACTGGACGCTGCCCAGGAACGGATTGGGAGGGGTAAAATGATTAATTAAGTTTTAATTTATGCGGATTCAAATCAATCACATTGGCAAGATGGAGGGGCACGCTGATTTTGTCGCCGAAATATTAAAAGGCGATGTTAAATCAGCTAAGCTGATTACGACTGAAGGCGCCCGACTAATTGAAGGCATTTTAGTCGGCCGGCATTTCAGTGAGGCGCCGATTATCACTGCCCGGATTTGCGGTATTTGCCCAGTGGTCCATAAATTGTCGGCGATTAAAGCCATTGAGCGGGCTTTTAAAATTAAGCCCTCAGAGCAAACCATCAAGTTAAGAAAAATAATGAACTGGGCGCAATTAGTGCATAGCCATGCCCTGCATCTATTTTTCTTATCTCTGCCGGATTTTTTCGGACTGGAAAATGATTTGAATTTCATCAAGAAATATTCCAGCGAAACCAAAAGTGCCATCAGCGTCAGGACTTGGGCCTTGAAAGTAATTGAAGTCATCGGCGGACGGGCAGTGCATCCTATTGCCTGCGAAGTCGGCGGCTTTAAAGTTTTGCCGGCCAAAGAAGAGTTGACTAATTTGTTAGAACCCTATGAGAAAGTTTTAAAAGATGCTTTACGCTTGGCTAATTTAGCCATTAATATTAAATATCCCAAGTTTGAAAGAAAAACCACCTTTGTCAGCTTAACTAATAAAGGCGGTTATGCTAATTATGATGGCGATATTAAAATTACCAATCCCGATAATTCCATTGATCACATTAAGGACACCGATTACACCAAAAATATCAAGGAGATTGAAGAGCCCTATCATGCCGCCAAATCTGCTACTTTAGGCGGCGAGCCATTTATGGTTGGAGCGATTGCCCGAATCAATAATAATCATCAAATGCTTAATCCATTAGCCCGAGGTATTTTAAGGAGTTTAAGCTGGAAATTTCCCCAATACAACACTTTTGAAAATATCACTGCTCAAACAATAGAAATCATCCACGCCATTGAGGAAATAAAAAAATTATTAACTGATTTGTTAAAAGATTATAACCAAAAGGAAATTAGTCGGGGCAGGGAATTAGCGCTGATTGCCGGAGCTAATCCTTTAAATAAAGAGGTCATTGGCATTGATGCCATTGAAGCGCCGCGGGGCACGCTTTACCATTATTATAAAATTGATAAAAACGGCTACATTGTTGATTGTAATATTATTACACCTACTGTTTGTTATCTGCGCAACATTGAAGAGGACTTAAAAGAATATATTCCCGATTTAGCCAAACTAAAGGCCAAACAAAAGAGCTTAAAAATCCGAGCGCTAATTAGGGCTTATGATCCGTGTATTGCTTGTGCTACGCACTAATTTAAAAATTTCTAATTTCTAATTTCTAAACAATTTTAAAATTTAAAAATGATTTATAATTTAGAAAAAAGAACGAAAACTTTTAGTAAAAATATCATAAATTTATTAAATGATATTAATAAAAATGAAATTAATAGAAATATCATATCCCAATTGATAAGATCAGCGACTAGTATCGGAGCTAATTATTGTGAAGCTAACAACGCCAGCTCTAAAAAAGATTTTAAAAATAAGATATTTATTTGTAGAAAAGAATCGCAGGAAACAAAATATTGGATTGAATTATTAGCCGGAACTAATAAAGATATGACCAACGAATTAAGATTATTATGGAAAGAAGCCCACGAATTATTATTAATATTCAGCAAAATAGTTTCTTCCTCATAAGAATGTTTATAAAATTAAATAATTAAATAATTGTTTAGAAATTAGAAATTTTTAAATTAAAAATTAATATATTATGCACGATTTTCATCTCGCCGACATTATCTATAAAACCATTTTAGATTATGCGGCGAAAAATAATTTAAAAAAAGTTACTAAAGCAGTCATTGAACTCGGCTCTATTGTTGAACATGGCGAAGAAATTCTGGCTGAGAATTTGGAGTTTAATATAAAAATGCTAGCCGAGGGTGGGATCACCGAGGGCCTGACAGTTGAGATATTAAGAGGTGAGGGGAATAATTGGACCTTGAGGGAGATAGAGGGGAGTAAGTAGAGAAATTCAAAAATCAAAACACAAAACTCAAAGTTGCAATTCAAAATTTAAAACCTACCTTAGAAATTATTAAATTAGCTAATTTTAGCTTTTTATTTTAAACATTATTTTGCTATAATAAAGACATTCTCAAATGAAAATAAAGTCCATCAGAGAATTGAAGAATTTAAAGGGCCAGCGCGTACTCTTGCGCGTTGATTTTAACGTGCCAATTTCCAAAGACGGCCAGATTGACAAAAGCGAGGATTATAAAATTGTCCAGACCTTGCCGACCATTAAGTATCTGATTAAAAAAGGCGCTAAAATAATAATTTTGACTCATTTAGGCCGGCCCGACGGCCGAGTGGTGGAAAAATTGCGATTGGATCCGGTAGCGGTGAGATTATCGCAACTCTTAAATAAAGGTGTTTACAAAAACGATAATATTGTAGAGACGGGGCAGGCCCCGTCTCTACGGAAGCAGATTAACGAATTAAAAAATGGCGATATTTTAATGCTGGAAAATATCCGTTTTGATAAGCGCGAGGAGGCCGGCGATAAAAACTTTGCCCAAGAGCTGGCTAAGTTGGGTGATATTTATATCAATGACGCTTTTGGTGTTTGTCATCGTGATCAGGCCTCGGTTTCCACCATTCAGGATTATTTGCCCTCTTACGCCGGCTTATTATTGGAAAATGAATTGAAAAATTTAAGCGCAGCGATTGATAAACTGCTCAAGCCCCTGACGGTGATAATCGGCGGCGCCAAAATATCCACTAAAATAAAATTAATCCAAAAGTTTTTAAAAATCGCCGACCATGTTTTATTAGGCGGCGCTTTGGCTAATACGGTTTTGCATGTTATGGGTGTTGCAGTTGGCAAGTCCTTAGTTGAGCCGAAAATGTACCCGGTGCTTAGAAAAATAAAACTGACCGACAATCAATTGCGGGTGCCCCTTGACGGCGTGATGGCCAAAAGCTATCAGGCCAAAGTTGGCCGGCTGGACGCTTTAGCTGATGTCCAAGCCGACGAGTTGATTTTAGACGTCGGACCGGATACTATAAAGCTATATGAAAAAATCATCAAATCGTCTAAAATGATTATCTGGAACGGGCCGATGGGTCTCATAGAAACGCCGTTTTTTGCCAAAGGTACCAAGTCCTTGGTCAGGCTTTTAGCCAAGTCCAAGGCCAAGACCATTGTTGGCGGCGGCGAAAGTGTGGCCATTATCCGCCAACTTGGCTTGGATAAAAAATTCAGTTTTATTTCCACCGGCGGCGGCGCCATGTTGGCATTTTTGGAAGGCAAAAAATTACCGGGGTTGAAAAAGATAGCAACTATTAAGTAGAAATAGGAAATAGGAAATAGGAAATTGGGGATTAAAATTTCCTAATTCAAAATTAGAAATTAAAAATTACCAATTACTAGTTACTAATTACCAGTTACTAACTTAATAAATTTATGAGAAAAAAAATCATTATTTTGACGGTGGGTTTGTTTCTGACCTTTTTGGCTTCAGCCAGTCGGGTTTCGGCTGCTGATATGGATTTGACCATTGACAGCGTTTCTTTTTCACCCGTTCAGCCGATAGTCGGCCAAACAGCCAAGATAATCATCAAAGGAAAATATACCGGCGATTCTGCTTTGACTATGAATTTGGGCGTTGATAACGTGGCTTTTTCCCATAACGATTTCAAACAGGAAAGCACTACTGAAACTGGCGCTTCAGTCAAGCCGTCAGAGGCCTATCCCTTGTCATCAGGCAGTTATTTCAATTATACTTTGGTGGGAAAATTCACTGCCGGCGGCCTAAAATCCCTGGTTTTTAAAATTGACGGCGTCAATAATTTGGTGGAATCAAATGAAGACAATAATCTTTTCACTCAAGCGGTTAATGTTTTGGCCGATGGCGATTTAATCAAGTTGGCTAATAGTTCAGCTGTCTATTTGATTAAAGTAGACGGCAAAAAGCATTTATTTGTCAATAGCCCGACTTTTTGGAGCTATTATACCGGTTCTTGGTCAAGTATTAAGCTTAACGGACGCCTTATTTACATCCAAGAGGTCTCCCAATCGGCTTTTGATGCCATCACTACCGGCCAAAATGTTGCTGTCAAATCGGGCGCTCGTCTGATTAAATTTGAAAATAGTCCTAAAATTTATGCGGTTTTTGGCGAAGCCAAATTAAAATATATGACTGACCAAAAATACTTGGAACTTTATGGCAGTCGGTGGAAAGATCAAGCCATAACCATTCAAAATGGCTTTGAAGCGGATTATATCCGAGCCGACCAGGATTTTATTGATGCCGACAATGATGGTTTAGCCAATAATGATGAACAAGATATCTATAAGACTGACCTTTATCTGGCCGATAGCGATGGCGATGGCTATAAGGACGGTCTGGAAGTAATCAACGGTTATAATCCTAACTTAGACGAATAAAATTAATTAGTAACCATATAAATTTATGAATGGAGAAGATAAAAATCTCAACATCAAGCCACCCAAATGGGGCTTGGCGTTGATGACGATTGTCGTTGTTCTGCTGGGAGTTTATTTAGTGGCTTTAACCAGAAATTCATTAAAAAATTACAATTATATCGGCAAATCGCCGGAATTTAAAAACATTATTAGCGTAGAAGGCAGCGGCAAGGTAACAGCCAAGCCGGATGTGTCTGTTATTAACGCCGGTGTTTTAACTGAAAAAAACACCGTGACTCAAGCCCAGAAAGAAAACACCGAAAAAATGAACGCCATCATTAAAACGCTCAAAAACGATTTTAAAATTGAAGATAAAGACATTAAAACCAGCCAATACAGCATTTATCCCCGCTATGCTTGGAGCGACGGCTCACTGCGGATCATTGGTTACAGTATCAGCCAAGCAGTGGAAATTAAGGTGCGGGATTTTGATAAAATCGGCAATATCTTAGCCAAAGCGGCCGAACTTGGCACCAATAGTTTAAATGGCCCGACTTTTGTCATTGATGATCCGGAGGTCTATAAAGCTGAAGCGCGGGAAAAAGCCATTGCCCAAGCCAAAGACAAAGCCAAGGTCTTAGCCGACCAAGTCGGTATCAAATTGGGACCGATTGTTAATTTCTCTGAGAATTTCGGCGGTTATCCCACACCTTTTTATAGCAGTGATCTGGCTTTGGGCTTGGGCGGCGGAACAGAAAAGGCCTTGCCGGCACCCGATATTCAAGTTGGTAGTGAGGAAATAAGCGTCAGTGTCAGTATTAGTTATGAAATAAGGTAAATAAATTCCTCCCCTGATCAGGAGGGGGGAGGAGGGGAATATAAAATTTATGAGTATTATTAGAAAAATAACGGCTCGGGAAATTCTTGACTCGCGCGGCCAGCCGACAGTTGAGGTTGAGGTGGTTTTAACCAGCGGCCGCCAGGCCTGGGCCAGTGTGCCTAGTGGCGCTTCCATTGGCACCCATGAGGCCTTAGAGCTACGCGATCAGGACCAGAGAAGATATTGGGGTCAGGGTGTTTTAAAAGCGGTTGATAGTGTTAATAAAAAAATCGCGCCCAAGTTAATCGGCTTGGATCCCAAAAATCAAAAAAAGATTGATGAGCTGATGTTGAAATTGGACGGTACGCCGAATAAATCAAAATTGGGCGCCAATGCGATTTTGGGCGTTTCGCTGGCAGTGGCTCGGGTAGCGGCTATTGACAATAGCCAGCCGCTCTATCTTTATTTGAAGAAGAAATATTGGTCTCGGGGTAAATTGTCATTTCCGGTGCCGATGATGAATATTTTAAACGGCGGCGTTCATGCCGGTTGGGCGGTTGATATCCAGGAATTTATGATTTTGCCCAAGCAGAAAAATATCAAAGAAGCGATACGTTGTGGAGCGGAAATTTTTGCCTCTTTGAAAAAAATTTTAAAAAGCCGGGGTTATGCCACGACTGTCGGCGATGAAGGCGGCTATGCGCCCAAGTTGCCGGGCAATGAAAAAGCCCTGGCCATTATTTTGCAGGCGGTAACTAAAGCCGGTTATCAAACTGATAGCCAGGTGAAACTGGGCATTGATGCGGCGGCCAGCGAATTTTATAAAGATGGCGTTTATGCTATGGCCGCCGATAAAAAAAAACGCGATGTTGGGCAAATGCTGGAATTGTATGAAAGTTGGCTTAAAAAATATCCGCTGGAGTCCTTGGAAGACGGCTTGGCTGAAGATGACTGGAATAGCTGGCAAAAGCTGACTAAAAAATTAGGCAAAAAAATCACTTTGGTCGGCGATGATTTGTTTGTCACCAATGTCAAACGCTTGAAAGAGGGGATTAAAAAGCAAGTTGGCAATGCCATTTTAATTAAATTAAACCAAATCGGCACTTTGACGGAAACGGTTAATTGCCTCAAGTTAGCGCAAAAGCATAATTATAAAGTCGCCATTTCTCATCGCAGCGGCGAGACCTTGGATGATTTTATCGCTGATTTAGCGGTCGCTGCCAGCGCCAATTACCTTAAGGCCGGCTCGCTGGCCCGCGGCGAGAGGATTGCCAAGTACAACCGGCTGATGGAGATTTGGGATGAAATGAAATGAAATTTTATTTATTAATAACTATCTAAAATATGAAATACCAAGCCGAAGCGTTGGACTACGCTTATGACGCCTTAGAGCCATTTATTGATAAGCTGACTATGGAGATTCATCACGATAAGCATTACGCAGGTTATGTGGACAAGTTAAATACGGCTTTAGAAAAATACGAACACTTACAAAGCCAGCCGATTGTTGAACTTTTAAAAAACCTTAACGATTTACCGGCCGAAATCTGTCGGCCGGTCAAAAATAATGGCGGCGGTTCGGCCAATCATGCTCTGTTTTGGAAATTATTGAAAAAAGATGTGCCAGTTGGTGGCGAAATCGCCAAAGCCCTGGCTGAAAAATTCGGCGGTTTTGAAGAATTCCAAAAGCAGTTCACTGACGCTTCTGCCAGATTATTCGGCAGCGGCTGGTCTTGGCTGATTTTAAATGATGGTGAATTAGAAATTATAACTACGCCTAATCAGGATACGCCTTTGAGCGTTGGTCAAGATCCGATTTTATTATTAGACCTCTGGGAGCACGCTTATTATTTGAAATACCAGAACCGCCGGCCGGCCTACATTGAGAATTTTTTTCAAGTCATTAATTGGGAGCAAGTGGATAAATATTATCAGGAGGCAAAAAGCAATAAAGCCAGAAAACAATAAAACATTTACCCGTGTCATCCCGGAATTTGCCGATTAAGCTAAGACCTGCCTGCTGGCAGGCAGGTCCGGGATCCAGAAATAAAATAAAGGATTGATTCTTACTTACTTGTGCAGGCAGGCTTTCGCAGGGATGATAGAAAGAGGTGATAATAATAAAAACAATAAAACTCCCGTATTCCTAAATACAAGAGTTTTTTCTTTTAAATTAGGGATTTTTTGCGATTTTTTAAGTGAATAATTTTTAGTTGACAAAAAAAGTCAATTTTGGTAAGGTAAAAAGTTAAACAGTTTTACACAGGAGGAAAAGCTAAACAGGCAAATTTTGCCTTTTTGGCCTTTCCTCTTTATATTTAGGGCTGATAAAAAAGAAGGGGATCGGTTCTTTGACAATTGAAAAACAGGAAAACTAAAAAACCAACAGCTGATAACCTCAAGTCAAAAGGAGGGCAAGATGAACAATTTTTTCGTGGCTTTTTCTGATTTGACTGAAGAAAAAATATTTACCTCGGCCAATATTGATATTCCTTGTATTGATATGGAGATTGACGGCGACGACGGCTTGATTTTGGAAGAAGATAAAATTATAAGATTTTTGACTTTATTAAAAATTGACGTGTCAGCGCAAACCGAAACTTCCATTCCCGGTATTTTGAAGTTAACAGTCCGGGATTCAGAAACAGTAACTTTTATGCCGACGGCTGTCCAAGAGCCGGCAGCGCCCAGAGAGCGCGTTGCTATTTCCGCGCCCAATGGTTTTTTAAACGAATACTGGGAACAGCAGCTTCAAGTTCTGAAAAATCGATTAAGTCAATATTATCCGCATACCATTGTCATTCATGAAGCTGTGGACGACGAAGATCGGGATATTAGGCCGGTTGACGATGAGCTTCACCTGGTTATTGGCGCCGGCATCACGGCAAGTGTCATTGACGGCCGAGTCAGTTATCGACCCGGTGGCCAGGTTATAGGCTTTAGGAAAATTTCTGATGATTTCACCTTTAGCGAATATGACCGGTTAATAAATGACATCCATCTCTATCTGCCGGTTGTGATGGCTGCTACCGCCGAAGAAGGAGAGAATTTGATGGCTCGCCAAGGTGTTAAAATGGAAATTGTTGCTCCCTGTGGCTATTATAATAATGGCTGGCAAGATCTTTTCATTAATTTAAGTGATTGGCTTAGGACTAATGTTACTGGCGTTAAAAGAATCAAGCTTTATGAAAGATATTGTGCCAGTGAAGGCTTGCCCACCCGCGCTCAAACCGACGATGAACTTCATATTATTGTTGGCCGGGAGTTGAATTTGAGCGAAGACCAAGGGAATAATATCGGTTATTTGGCTAATGGCCGGGTGGTTAATATTTTCGGCTTAAACGATACTCCAGATGACTTTGATTTGGCTTTTTGCGTTGACTTACTGGAACATTATATTCCCATTGCTCTGGGCCAAGCGCCTGCTGGACTGCGTCCCCAGGATGTTTTCTTTATCACGCCCAATAACTGGGTCGGTCAAATGAAATTGGAACGAGTGGAAGCTCTGATTCGGCAGATTATTTTGCCGGCGGTTAATAAAAATATTAAACTTTTTGTGCCTCATGGGAGTAATCATCCATTACCCGCCAATGACGATTTTAATATCTTAATCTGGTCATCGCTAAATGGTTCCAAGAAAAATGCCATGACAGCCGCCAGAATGTGGGGTTATGGAGTTGGTTGTACTGATCCTGGTTTTTTACCCAGCGACTTGGCCGATTTCGTTATTACTGACGAAACCAACGATGACAACCCCATAGCGGAAATTATTGGCAATAATCTCTATATTTTCCATGATATTTGCCACGAAGATTATCACGACGATTATAATATCTTCAGAAAGATATTGGAGAAAGCACTGAAATTTTTACAGTTGCCAGAAGAAGAACAAAAAAAATGATTAATATTCCCCAGGTGGTTATTAATCAGTCTGGTCTGGTAAATGTTACTCACCAAAGAATTTTAGCCTTTAAAAGAGCTACTGAAGAAATATTGTTGCCGGTTATCAATCGTAAAACTATCGTTCACTTCTCTAATATCTGCCAGATTCCTTTAAGTAATGGTTGTTTTCATATTTTTGTCTGGTCAGCGGCTATGGGCGGAAGCGGTCCGGCTAAAGTACCCAATAAATTATTCGGCTTGACTACTGATAATACGCATGGTTGGAGCTGCTTTAAATTCACTGATACCGGCATTGGCATTACTGATGGTCAATCAGATTATATTTTAGCCGAAATAATCGGTGATAATTTGTATATTCATCTGCCGATTTTTATAAGTGACATAACCAAAGGTGTAGATATTTACCGCAAGATTTTAGAGCAGACTGTGGTTGAGTTGACCTTGCCCGACCAAGAACGCCAGCAGCGCGACCTTCAGTTGGCTAAGGACCGTCAGCAGCGCCAGCTGAAATTTTATGTTGAAGCTTGCCGCCAGCAATATAAAATGTTTATCAGAAAAATTGAAGCTAATTTAGCCGATCAGGAATCAACGCAGGTTAATTTGCAAAAGCAGTTGATAGCTATTATTCGCAACGCTGACGATTCGAGGCGCCAATTGCTTCAAATAAAACAGCGTGAACAATCCGATGTTGCCATTTTTGAGGCCGAGTATAATAAATTGGTATCTTTGGACGGCGTGGAGAGTGTCAGAGCCAGTGAGGATATGGTGATCATTGACACCGGCCACATTTACATCACCACTAAAGTGCCGAATGGCGGCCAGAAGAAAGTTACTTTTGACATCGGTAAGTTCAGAATTGAAATTTATCTTAATGGCCAAGACGGCGGCATCAAATTTTTCAATACTACCAGAAAAGGCACTGGCGATGATTTCAATATCCAACACCCGCATATTAATAAAAATGGTATACCCTGCTTGGGTAATATCAAGGAAATAATTGCCCAGCTGATAGCCGAATATCAATTTGCCGCTATTGCCCTGCTGGCTTTAGAATATTTGGAAACGGTTAATTTTGATGACGGGGCTGGTTCAAACATTGTCAAGCATTGGCCGATAGTGGAAAATGAACCCAAGGAGATAAATAATGTCTAACTGGAAAGGCAATATTTGGCAAGGTGGCAAAAAGGGGGCGGATCCTTTCGCCCCCCATCAATTTGAGACCAGACAAGAAACTATCAACAGGAATAATGTCCCTGGTATTTTTATCACACCCGAAGCTTATGCTGATATGCTGACTATTGCTAATTTAAGCGGGTTTGATGAAATCGGTTGGCTGGGCAGCGTGCTAACCATTACCGATTATCGATTTTTGATTGACGGAATTTTCTTATTCCAGCAGGAAGTTCATGGAGCGACTACTGAAATAACCGAAGAAGGTTTGGCTGATTTGTTCACTGATTTAATTATTGAAAATGAGGAACTGGCCCAACGACTGATGTTTTGGGGTCATGTCCATCCCAGCAGTTCCACTAGTCCCTCTGGCCAAGACGATGACCAGATGAAACATTTCAGTCACAATCCTTGGTTCATCCGGGGCATCTTCGGGCGAAGCGGACGCGCTGAATTTACTTTCTATGATTACCAAAGAGGCATTATCTGGCAAGACGTGCCTTGGCAGATTAGCCGTCCTCTAAACAAGGAATTAACAGCCAAATGGCAGGCGGAGATTGATGCCAAAGTCACTCAAAAAGCGGAAATCAACGCCAAAGTCACTCAGGAAATTGTGTCTATGGCTAGAAATTATGGTGGTTATTACTCCCAGCTAGGTTATAGTATTGGAGAACTTGAAGAAGCCAACTCTTTGTTGGATTCGGTTGGGGTTCGAATAGCTCCTCGTTCACTTAAGTGGCAAAAGAAAGAGGTGATAAAAGGTAGCAGAAGAGACAGCCAGAACAATGGCAAGCTGCTGCCGATTACCAACCAAGCTTCAGCTATTTTACCGCTTTGTGGCCAAGAGCCAACTGGGGATGAATGTTTTTTTTGTTCGGTCAAAGACAGTTGCCATTATTTTGAAGACCTGGTTATTGAAAGGTCTCTTGATGATAAAAATCGATCCTCGATTGTTTATCAGGAGATGGATTAATGGCAGAAGATCAAGCGGCCACCGATACTCCTGAAGAGGTTTTGGATCATCCAGCGACAGTGGAGCCAACCGTTCCGGCGTCCATAGTGATAGTTGACTACTGGCGGCAACTGGATTTGTTTCCACCCGATAAATTTGAAGATGAAGTCCATATTATCGGTGTCGGGGCCACTGGCAGTTATGTGGCTTTCCTGTTAGCTAAAATGGGAATTAAAAAAATACATATTTATGATTTTGATGCGGTGGAAGACCATAATCTGCCCAATCAAGTTTATCGTCTCAAAGATGTTGGCCACCCAAAAGTTGAGGCGCTTAGAGACATAATTTTAGAAGCAACCGGCCTTGAAATTACTGTCCATAATGAAGTAGTCACCAGCGCCACCAAGTTAAAAGGCATAGTTTATTTAATGGTTGATTCCATGAATGTCAGGCGGGAAATCTGGGAAGGAGCTATTAAATATCGGCTCAATGTCAGATTGATGGTAGAAACCAGAATGGGTATTGACAACGGCCGAGTATATGCTATTCTGCCTTTTAGTCCGGAAGATATCCGTTTATGGGAGGGTACCTTATACACCGATGAAGAAGCGGAGGAGTCGCCTTGCACCAATCGGGCAATTTCACCGACAGTTTCTTTAATTGCTTCCATAGCTGTTTGGAAGCTGATCAAATGGTTTAAGGGGGATAATTATCAGCAGGAATTGATTGTTTGCGCCAAGCCAATGATGATTATTGAAGGTTAAATCGGCAGTTCTTTTTACCAGTAATATTTTCAAATTTTCCAGCCAAGTAAAACCAAAGAAGGAGATACCAATGAATATCAAGATTATGGTTGTTCCGGGGAAAATTATCTATATTGAAGTTGCTGATGGCGCTACAGTCATGGAAGTAGCCCGGCAAGCCGCTTCATTCAACGGTAGCATCAATTGGTCCGAGTTAGTTCGTGACCGGGAAGTCCGGGTTAATAAAAAGAAGTTCTCCAATATTGAAGCTGTTGACAAAGCCGACGGCTATGTAGGCAGTGTTGTCACCACCCCCCTGGAAGATGGCGATATCATTTTAGTCCTTAAACAGATTAAAGGCAATGAAGGCGGCGCTCTTGAATGCGTCATTGACGGCCAAGATTACGCTCTGGCAACGCCTGATACCATCGCCAATATTTTACGCGACGTGGTTGGCAAGAATCCGAATGATGTTATTTCAGTTAAAGTTAATGGCGACTTTGCCCATTTGGAGGATCTTGTCGGCGATGGCGATGATATTGAGGTGTATTTTTCCACCGATGCGCCGGCAGACGACAAGCCGGAAATTGAAGTTGATGGCGTAAAATATCCGTTAACCGCCGAAGGCAAGCTGGCTGCCATCGTAGCCATCTTGGATCTCTAATTTTTAATCGTACTTTTTTCAAGTTCAAATTACAGCGAATACACCAAGTATTCGCTTTTTTATTTGCTAAAACATTATTTTTATTATAAGATACCCCTTACAGATTAATGCTTACCCCCATAAGCCGTACCACTCGGCCGTTTTTGCATATTTAGAAAGAAGAAATAAGAAATAGGAAATTGGGGATGGGATCTGCTTCTGGCCTGAAGAAATTAAAAATTATAAATTAGAAATTTTTTAGGGTATATAGCTCAGCTGGTTAGAGCATTCGGTTCACATCCGAAAGGTCTCCCGTTCAAATCGGGATATGCCCACTATGACAAAAATATTCCAATTAAAATCCAAATTTGCTCCAGCCGGCGATCAACCGCAGGCCATCAAAGAGCTAATCGGCAGTTTGAAAAAAAATCATGATTTTCAAACGCTTTTGGGCGTTACCGGTTCGGGCAAAACTTTTACTATGGCCAAAGTGATAGAGCATTTCAATCGGCCGGTTTTGGTAATGGCGCCAAACAAAGCTTTAGCTGCCCAGCTTTACCGCGAGTACAAGAATTTTTTCCCCAAAAACAGCGTTAATTATTTTGTTTCTTATTACGATTATTATCAGCCCGAGGCCTATATGCCATCAAGCGATACTTATATAGAAAAAGAAGCGATGATCAACGAAGAAATTGACCGCTGGCGCCATCAGGCGACAACTGCTCTCTCAACCAGGCGCGATGTCATAATCGTGGCTTCAGTTTCCTGCATTTATAACCTGGGTTTGCCGGTCAGCTATACCGAATCCTCGCTTCATTTATCCATCGGCCAGCCGATTGTCAGAAAAGATCTGATTTCTCAATTGGTTAAGATGCAATTTGCCAGAACGCCAGGCGAGTTGAAACGCGGGCATTTTCGGGTGCGGGGCGATGTTTTTGAAATTATGCCGGCGGCCGAAGAAGTTATTTACCGGTTAGAATTAAGCGAGCAGAAAGTTTCTGATATCGGCCTAGTTGATAAAATCACCAGACGCATCATTAAAGACCTGAAAGATATAATTATTTTTCCGCCTAAGCATTTTATTTCCACTAAGCCGGAAATTGAACGGGCCATCAAAGATATTAAAGTTGAATTAAAAGACAGATTAAATTTTTTTGCCAAAAATAATTTGTATCTGGAAGCCGAAAGATTGGAGAGGCGCACCAAATACGATATGGAGATGTTAAGGAGTTTGGGCTATTGCCATGGCATTGAAAATTATTCCCGGCATCTGACGGGCAAATTGGCCGGTGAAGCGCCTGATTCGCTCTTGTCATATTTCCCTAAAGATAAAAAAAGCCGGCCAGATTTTCTTTTGATTATGGATGAGTCGCATATCGGTTTGCCGCAGGTGCGCGGCATGTATGAGGGCGATCGAGCCAGAAAAGAGAACCTAATCAAATATGGCTGGCGACTGCCCAGCGCTTTGGATAATCGACCGTTGAAGTTTGAGGAATTTTTAAAGCGCATCGGCCAGACGATTTTTACTTCGGCTACTCCCGGCGCTTGGGAAATCAGCCATTCCAAGAAAGTGGTAGAACAAGTTATTCGTCCGACCGGTTTAATTGATCCGCCGATTGAAATCCGTTCAGTTTACGACAAGAAAACTAATCGTAGCCAAGTTGATGATTTGATCAAAGAGTTGAAAAAAATAGTTTTTCTTCCCCTTACTAAAGGAAAACAAATAAAATTCTCCCCTTACCAAGGGGAGATAGAGAGGAGTTGGCCGAAATCTTCGGTCAACCTTGCCTACCGGCAAGCAGGCACCCCCAGCCCCTTCTTGGAAAGGAGGGGAGATATTCAAACCGGCCGAGTCATCGTTAACACCTTAACTAAAAAAATGGCCGAAGACCTGGATTCTTATCTGCAAAAGAACGGCTTTAAAGCCGCTTACCTGCATAGTGATGTCAAAACTTTCAGAAGGACGGAAATTTTACGAGAGTTTAGAGAAGGCCAGTTTGATATTTTAGTTGGCGTTAATCTGCTGCGCGAGGGTTTGGATTTGCCGGAAGTGACACTGGTGGCGATTATGGATGCCGACCGTGAGGGCTTTTTGCGCAGCGAGGAATCGCTGATCCAGACCATGGGCCGAGCCGCCAGAAATGTCTCAAGCAAAGTCATTTTATATGCCGATAAAAAGACCGGTTCAATGAAGCGGGCGATGGAAGTGGTGGACAGGCGGAGGCAGTTGCAGTTGGTTTATAACAAGAAGCACAAAATCACGCCTAAAACAATCCAAAAAGAGATTGAAGAGTTATTGGATATTGGGAAAAATAACTAATTTTTAATTTCTAATTTCGAATAAATTTTTGATGATTTATTTTTTTAATGATTTAATTTTTAATAAAAATAAAAATTATATTCAAAATTAAAATTTCAAAATTGATTAAAAATTCATAATTCAAAATTTATTAATTCAAATGAAAGATCAGATAACCATCCGCGGGGCGCGGGTGCACAATTTAAAGAATGTTGACTTGGCCATACCCCATAACCAATTGGTGGTTTTTACCGGCGTTTCCGGCAGCGGTAAATCATCGCTGGCCTATGATACTATTTTTGCCGAAGGCCAGAGGCGTTATATTGAATCACTCTCGCCTTACGCCAGACAATTCTTGGGCCAGATGAAGCCGGCTGATGTTGATGAAATAATTGGCTTGGCGCCTTCTATTTCCATTGACCAAAAAGCTCTTTCGCATAATCCGCGTTCTACTGTCGGCACCCTGACGGAGATTTATGATTATCTGCGTGTTTTATACGCCCGGCTGGGAGAAGTTTATTGTCCTAAATGCGGCCGCAAAATTGATAAACTGGCGCTGGATGAGATGATTGATATCATTAAAAACCGGGCCAAAGAATTAAATGAAGAATATGTGACGATTTTAGCTCCGGTAGTAGTTGATCGGAAAGGCGAGTATTACCAGTTGCTTTATGATTATCTTAATTTGGGATTTTCCGAAGCTAGAATTGATGGTAAATTTCATTCTCTTCATGAAAAAGTAAAATTAGCCAGACACAGCAAACATAGTATTGATATTGTTATAGATAAAGTGATGATTAATGATGAAAGTAGATTATCGGAAGCGGTGGAAAATGCCATTAATTATACTAATGGTTTGGTAGTTGCTTTATTTAATAATAATTCTCCCCTTACTAAGGGGAAGAAAATAAAATCCTCCCCTTACCAAAGGGAGGCAGGGAAGGGTTGGCCAAAAATTTCGGCAACCACCCCGAAACCCCTCCTTGGTAAGGAGGGGATAACATTAGAATTTCTACTTTCATCTAATTGGACTTGTCCTCATGACGGTTTCGCTTTTCCGGAAGTTGAGCCAAGATTATTTTCTTTTAACAGCCCGCATGGCGCCTGCGAAAAATGCCACGGCTTAGGTAAATTGGAATTATGGGAAAATAAAAAGAAACTGGCTGAAGAAGGCCAGGAAGTCGGCGAGTATCGGAACCAATATGAAAAAGCTGTTGAGCTTTGTCAGGCTTGTGAAGGCCAGAGGTTAAGACCGGAGTCATTATCGGTCAGAGTGAGCGGCAAAAATATCGCCCAGGTCAGTGCTATATCTATTGAACAGGCCTATGACTTTTTTATTACTTACCATAATAAAATGACCGCGAGACAAAAAGACATTGCCGAAAATGTTGTCATAGAAATTGCGGACCGCTTGGATTTTTTATTGCAAGTGGGACTTAATTATTTATCGCTTAGCCGCGAAGCTGAAACGCTATCGGGCGGCGAAGCGCAAAGGATAAGATTAGGTTCGCAAATCGGTTCGCACTTGTCCAAAACTTTATATGTTTTGGATGAGCCGACAATCGGCTTGCATGAACGGGACACGGAAAGATTGATTAAAACTTTAAAATCCTTAAAAGAGCAGGGCAACTCGGTGATTATCGTTGAGCATGATGAAAGAACTATCAGGGCCTCGGATTTTTTTGTTGACTTAGGGCCGTTGGCCGGCAGTCAGGGCGGGCAAGTGGTGGCTATTGGTGAAACTCAAGAACTGCTCAAAAAAAATAATCCCCAAAAATCATTAACTCTGGAATATTTAAGGGGTGAAAGGGTAATTGAAACGGCTTCACACCGGCGTACTGCCACCAGCGAGGCCATTAAGATTATCGGCGCCCGAGCTAATAATTTGAAAAATGTTCAAGTTGATATACCGCTTAGGAAAATGGTTTGCCTGACTGGCGTTTCCGGCAGCGGCAAGTCATCTTTGCTTTATGATGTCTTATATAAGAATGTCCAAAAAATAAAAGCTAATCCGCCTTTGGCTGCTCCTACCTCTTCGGCATTTCGTGCCACCTCTTTTCGGGCAGGAGAGGATTACAGAAAGAGAGAACTGGAAGATGTCGCCAAAATTTTAGGCACGGAATATATTAATCGAGTGGTGGTAGTTGACCAGTCGCCCATAGGCCGAACGCCACGTTCCAACCCAGCCACTTATACCGGTATTTTTACTCCCGTCAGGGAATTCTTTGCGCTGTTGCCGGAATCGCGCGAACGCGGTTATACGCTTTCTCGGTTTTCCTTCAACCGGCCGGGCGGACGCTGCGAGGCCTGCGCTGGCGCCGGCTCCAATTTAATAGAAATGCATTTCTTGCCAGCCGTCACAGTTGAATGCGAGGTCTGCCACGGCAAAAGATTCAATCGCGAGACTTTGCAAGTCAAATATAAAGGCAAAAATATTTCCGAAGTTCTGGCTTTAACTATCGATGAAGCCATCGGTTATTTTGACAGCCATTATCAGATTACCGACAAATTGAAGGTCTTGCAGGAAGTCGGTTTGGGTTATCTGCAATTAGGCCAGAGTGCCACTACACTTTCCGGCGGTGAAGCCCAAAGGATAAAATTAGCCAGAGAATTAACTCATACTTTAGGACGCAAGACCTTATATTTATTGGATGAGCCCACAGTCGGTTTGCATTACCATGATATTGAGCTGCTGCTTAAAGTTTTGAACAAATTAATTGACAGGCAAAACAGCATTGCGGTGATTGAACACAATATGCATATTATCCATGCTGCCGATTATGTGATTGATTTGGGACCTGAAGGCGGGGATCGAGGCGGCTACTTAGTGGCTAAAGGCACGCCGGAAGAAATTATAAATAATGACAAAAGCGTGACTGGCAAATATTTGAAAGAGTATTTGAAATAAAAATAAAAACCAGTGATATTTTCCTGTTGACAGGGTTTTTCACTGGCTGGTTGCGTTAGCGTGTTTTTATGGATTTTTTTGGAATTATTTTTCTTTTCGTAATTTCTTGTTTTCTTCTCTAAGTCCTTGATTTTCTCTAAGAAGTCGTCTAAGTTGTTCTTGAAGATCAGGTTCTCGCAATCCTCTTTGCTCGCCAATTTTTCGGATTATGTCGGCCTCAGGACCTGCTGGATTCTCATATTCTTCCATTATAGCCACCTTCCCTTTCCCTGGTTTTGATTGGTGTTCTGTTAATCGGCTGGTTAAATTTATTTATGAAATAAACTACGCTAATACAATCTGTAAATAGCTTATCAAATATTAAAATATTGTCAATAGATTATGGTAAAATATATTTAATGAACACTTTTAAGATAAAAAATCCCTATTAGCGTACAATAGGGATTGGTAAAAAGAAGCTGATAAGGTACATAACAATTCCGGCTATGAATATTAAGACGACGTAAATTGGAATTTTAATTTTATGACTTGCTTGGAATAATTTAAGACCATAGCCAGCACTCATTATCATTAGAGCTAAACCGACAGCCCATAATATGTCATGTATTAGCGCCATCATTGCACCCTCCTTAATATTAAATTATAGCAATTTTTATTTAATTATGAAAATAAAATGTCTATCAATATTAAATTATTTTTTTATCTGAAATAAACTAAAAGATAATCATGAATTTGAAAGAAAAAGCAGTTAAATTACCATTATCTCCAGGTGTTTATATGTTCATCGGCCAAAAGGGCGAGATTCTTTATATTGGCCGGGCGACCAGCTTGAAAAAACGTGTCTTGCAGTATTTTAGGAAAGATATTGATTCTCGCATAGCTGAAATGGTATCTTTGGCTAAAAGCATCAGGCATAAAAAAACCGATACTGTCTTGGAAGCGGTGATTTTGGAAGCCAATCTGATAAAAAAGCATTGGCCGAAATATAATGTCAAAGACAAAGACCAGCGGTCTTTTATTTTTGTGGTGATTTCTAAAAAAGCTTATGCTTATCCGATTATTGTTCGCGAACGGGAATTGAATAAATTTCCTACTAACCAAGTGCATATCTTCGGCCCTTATCAGAATGCCACCTTGCTCAAAAATACTTTAAGGATTATCCGACGGGTTTTTCCTTACAGCACTTGCCTGCCTAATTCAGGCCGGCCATGCTTTGATTATCAAGTCGGGCTTTGTCCAGGAACTTGTATTGGCGAAATTACCCAGAAAGATTACCAGGAAAATATCCAAAATATAGTTTTATTATTCAAAGGCCAAAAGAAAAGGTTAGTGAAAAAATTAAAGAAAGACAATCCGAAATTAGCCGGCCTACTTAAAAATATCCAGGATGTGACTTTAATTACCCAAGATGAAGTTGATGCCAGGGCTGTCAAAAACCGGATTGAGGGTTATGATATTTCCCATCTGACCGGTCAAGAAACGATTGGCGCTATGTCGGTAGCCATTAATGGCCAGTTAGCTAAGGATGAATACCGCTTATTCAACATCAAAGAAGCTCCCAAAAATGATGATTTGCGGGCTTTGGAAGAAATGATCAGAAGGAGATTCAAGCACCAGGAATGGCCATGGCCTAATTTGATTTTAATTGACGGCGGACGACCGCAAATTGATTATATCAGTAAAATTTTTCGTGATCTCCATCTCAATATTCCGATTATCGGTCTTTCTAAATTCGCTGGTGATAGAATGGTGTTCCCTGATAAAATGAGCCAGGCCGTCAGGGAATTGGCGCAATCGCAAAGAATAATGCTGGTAAAAGTCCGGGACGAAGCGCATCGTTTCGGCAATGCCGCCAGCTGCCAAAGGAGAAGAAAAAGATTTAGTATTGTTAACCCTGTTAAATAAACTGAAAGGAGTTTTTTGGCAACGTAATTACCTATCTAACGGGGTAAATAAAAAGGCCTCAAATAATTTGAGGCGCTTATTGCCGATTTTTGCTGCATTTTTCTAAATGCTTTGTTAAACTGGTTTTTTTGATGTGCAGTTTGCAATAAGGGCATTCCATACAGCAAGGTGGCCGGCAATGGGCTGGCAATTGGTGGTATTCACAGTCGCAGAGCTCACTGTCTGAGATACACAATAATCCCGATGCTTTTTGAGCGCATTCAACCACATGCTCATCAAAGAAAAATGTTTTGATATTACGGTGGCAATAAGGGCAGTTATTGCAACAATTTATAATGTGTTCAAAGCCAGGAAAGCGGTGGCACTGGCAATCGCAAACTTCGTAATCAGGACGACAGTCCATAACCATTTTATGCTCCTTTGGCTGTTTTGATTATAGTCAAGGTGCTAAGTCAAGATTACAGCAAATAAAAAGATTAGTCAATAAATAAAAGATTAAGGCCAGTTATTTTATCAACTCATATGAATAATATTTTTCCAATTTATAAACCCCAAGGCCCGACTTCTTTTGCTTTGATGGCTAAAATAAAAAAACTTACTGGTGAACAGAAAGTTGGTCACGCTGGCACACTTGATCCCTTAGCTGAAGGTATTTTAGTCGTGGGTTTGGGGCGAGAAGCCACCAAACAATTAAGCCAAATAGTCAAAAAAGAGAAAGAATATTTGGCTGATATAAAACTGGGATTAACCAGCAGTACCGATGATGGGGAAGGCCAGAAAGTTAAAAGTTTGAAAGTTCATAAAGTTCATAAAGTTGAAGTAGAAAATGTTTTAAAGAAATTTACTGGTATAATCAAACAAGCTCCGCCGGCTTACAGCGCCATTAAAGTTTCCGGTCAGCGGGCTTATAAATTAGCCAGAGCCGGCCAAGTGATTGAATTAAAATCTCGACCGGTAGAAATCAAAAATATTAAAATTTTAAAATATCAATATCCTAATTTAAAAATAAAAGTTGTTACTGGTCCGGGCGTTTATATCAGGTCGCTGGCCAAGGATATCGGTCAAGATTTGGGAGTTGGCGGTTATTTAACCGGCCTAAAAAGAATCAGAGTCGGACAATTTACAGCCGGTGATGTTGTTAATCTTAATGATCTGGCTAAAAGATATTTGAATCAGCAAATTAAAATTTTAAAAAATGGCGGTGTTGGCGTTATGCCCACCGACACTCTTTACGGCTTAGTCGGCTTGGCAGAAAATAAAAAAACAATTGAGAGGATTTATAAAATCAAAAAAAGAAAACCAGACAAGCCATTTATTATCTTAATCAGTTCTTTATTTGACTTAAAAAAATTTGGAGTAAAAATTGATTTACCAACCAAAAAAATTCTCCAGAAATATTGGCCAGGACAAATTAGCATTGTTCTATCAGTCAATAAAAAATTAAAATACTTGCATCGTGGCACTAATTCTTTGGCTTTTAGATTGCCTAATAACCAGTGGCTCTTAACTCTGCTTAAAAAAACCGGTCCGCTGGTAGCGCCCAGCGCTAATCCTGAAGGACGACAGCCGGCTTTAACCATTAAGCAAGCTAAAAGGTATTTTAGCAATACTGTAGATTTCTACCTTGGCCAGGGTAAATTAGAATCAGAACCCTCAACTCTGATAAAAATAGAAGATGATAAAATTATTGTTTTAAGAAGCGGTGTTGTTAAAATAAATTGATTTTATTGATTTTGGAAATAATGTTATAATAATAGCATTATATTAATTCTTATGAAGAGGGAAAATAAGGGTAAAAGGATACTTATTGTTGATGATGAAAAGCCAATGGCGCAGGCCTTAGAATTAAAATTAAATAAGCTTAATTTTCGGGCTAAAGCTGTTTTTAATGGGACAGAAGCCATTAAATTATTAAACCAAGAAGATTTTGATCTTATTTTAACTGATTTGGTAATGTCTCCAATTGATGGCTTTGGCATTATGGAATTTTTAAAAAGTAAAAACATTAAAATACCGGTTATTGTTTTAAGTAATTTAGGCCAGGAGGAGGATTTGCAGCGCGCCAAAAATCTGGGCGCTAAAGATTATTTTATTAAATCCAACACTCCAATTATCAAAGTTGTCGGCCACATCAATAAGTTATTGGATCAATAAAATAATTTTTATCTAAATTATGAATCTTAACGACCAAAAAATAGGCGCTATCCTTTTGAAAGGCGATTATATAACCGAGAGTGATCTTAAAAAGGCCGATGATTACGCTGCAGTTAATCAGGTTTCCATAATTGATTATTTGATCACTGAACAATTGATTAGTTTTGATTTATTGGGCCAGGCCTTAGCCGAATTTTTTAAAGTGCCTTATGCTGATTTAAATTCTAATATTCCACCGGCCGCCCAGGTCTTAAAAATACCGGAAAATATAGCCAGAAAGCATCGCTTAGTTCTTTTTTCTCAAGAGGCCAAGTCCGTTATTATTGCTTCTGATGATCCGACCAATAAAGAAATATTAAAAGAAGTTGAAAAAATATTTCCCAACAAAAAAATAACATTGGCCTATTCATTGCCTCAAGATATTGATAATATTTTTGTTAATTATCGGCAGCCCTTATCAACTCGCTTTGCTCAAATCATTAAAATGCAAACCCGTGTGGCTCCAGAGATCCTTGAAGAAATATTTGAAGACGCTGTTCTTTATCGGGCTTCTGACATACATTTTGAACCGCAGGCCATGGAAGTTATAATTCGCTTTAGAATAGACGGGGTTTTACAAGAAGCGGGTCGGATAAAAAAGGGTTATTATGAAAATATTTTAAATCGTATCAAAGTTCAGGCCCATTTAAGAACTGATGAGCATTTGGCTGCTCAAGACGGATCTATCCACTTTGTAAAAAATGAAAGAATTATTGATTTTCGAGTTTCCATCATACCCATTATTGAGGGCGAAAAAATAGTTATGCGCCTTCTCTCCGAATATGTTAAGGCCTTTGCTTTGGCGGATTTGGGTTTGAACGCTCTCCATCAGAAATTAATCAAAGAGGCCTCGCAAAAGCCCTTTGGCATGATTTTGGTTACTGGCCCCACTGGCGCGGGCAAGACCACCACCCTTTATGCCGTTTTGAAAATACTTAACCACATAGATATTAATATCACTACTATTGAAGACCCCATTGAATACCGGATAGCTGGTTTAAATCAAATACAAGTTAATCTGCAAACCAACTTAACTTTTGCCAAAGGTCTGCGTTCCATTGTCCGTCAGGACCCGGATGTCATCTTAGTTGGTGAAATTAGAGACAATGAGACAGCTGAAATAGCGGTTAATGCCGCTTTAACCGGTCATTTATTATTGTCCACCTTTCATGCTAATGATGCTGCCACCGCTATCCCTCGTCTATTGGATATGGGTATTGAACCATTCCTCTTGGCTTCGACCATGGAAGTTTTAATTGCTCAGCGTTTGGTTAGAAAAGTTTGCCAATCATGTCGTCATAGTTACTTTGTCAGCCTTAATGAATTATCAAAATTTTTTCCTTCGGCTAAAGAATATTTTTCTAAAACCAACACTCTTTATAAGGGTAAGGGTTGCCATGTTTGCAACCAGACCGGTTATAAAGGCCGAATAGCTATTTTTGAATTTATTTCTATAACGCCAAAAATGAAAGAATTGATATTAACCAATCCATCTACCCAGAGAATTTGGGAATTAGCCACCAAAGAAGGCGCTCAAACTCTTTTTGAAGACGGCCTAATAAAAGTCAAGCAGGGTGAGACGACTATTGAAGAATTACTGCGGGTAGCCGCTCCTCCTTTTATCGACAAAACTTAAAAAATAAATAATGGTTAGTCAAAGAAAGGTTAAAAAAAATACAGCTACAATTTTACCAGCTCGGGTTAAGGCCATAAAAGAATATAAAACTACTCATCAAAAGCGCTTTAACCTGCCTTTTATTTCTAATTTCGGCTTGGCGGCAGAAAAAGATTATCTCATAGAAAACTTATCTATGCTCTTATTATCAGGCCTGGATCTTTTATCTTCTTTAGACGCCATCCAATCAGATATTAGATCAAAAAAATTAAAAGACATAGTCAGTGATTTAAAAGGTAATATTGATGCCGGTTTTTCCTTATCCCAATCATTAATTGAAAGTAAATTGTTTCCCGAGCATATTATTTCACTGATCAGGATAGGCGAAGAAACTGGCAAATTGGCCGATAATTTAAAGGTAATAGTTATCCAACAGCAAAAAGAAAGGTCTTTTAGGTCAAAAGTAAATTCAGCTATGATGTATCCGGTGCTGGTTTTAGTTTTGACTGGCGTTATTGGTATTGGGATTTCTTGGTTTATTCTGCCCCGCTTAGCTTCCGTTTTTAATCAATTAAGATTGGACTTGCCATTTTTAACTAAGGTTTTAATAGCCACTGGCAAATTTATAGAGGTTTATGGTTTTATTTTTTTTCCGATTTCAATTTTATTTTTACTGCTGATAATTTATTTTGTCTTCATATTTTATAAGACCAAATTCATTGGCCAGTATCTTCTTTTTAAAATTCCCGGCGTTGGCAAGTTAATCCAGCAAGTGCAAATGGCCCAGTTGGGTTATATTTTAGGTACTCTGCTTAAGGCTGGCTTGCCAATTGTTAATTCAATTAGCTCGTTGGCTGAAGCTACAACTTTTTATAATTATAAAAAGTTTTTTTATTTTTTACAAAAAAGCCTTGAAAATGGCAATTCTATATATAGGACTTTTGGCCTTTATAAAAATAGTGATAAATTAATAACTATTCCCGTTCAACAAATGATCGGTTCGGCTGAAAAATCAGGCTGTCTGCCAGAGACCTTGTTAAAAATTGGCGAGATTTTTGAAGAGAAAACAGAAATCAGTACTAAAAATTTAGCCATTATTCTTGAACCGGTTCTTTTGATAATAATCTGGCTGGGCGTGGTGGCGGTGGCTTTGGCGGTAATCTTACCGATTTATAGCTTGATTGGCGGCTTGAGCCAGTCGTCATCAACTTCAACTCCTTTGCCGCCTTCACCGATTATTGAAATTGAAGAAATAGCCGAACAACCACTGGCTACCACTACCGAGAATATTATTTCTCTTAAAAAATTAAAAATCAAACCAACCCCCGTTGGTTATTTAAATGTCAGAGATAATCCCAATTTAAATGGCCGTATCTTATTAAGGATTTATCCTGATGAGATTTATGAATATCAAAGTGAGCAAGCTGGCTGGTATGAAATAATTTTACCTTCAGCCGCTACTGGCTGGGTCTTTGGTGATTATGTAGAACTTATCAACCAGTAAAAATTCTATTATGGGTTTTAAATCGTTTAATAAAATTACTGGTTTTACTTTGCTGGAAATGCTTCTTTCAATAGCAGTGATTGCTATTATCGCTGGTATTGGTGTACCCGTTTATCAGTCCTTTCAAGTCAGAAATGATCTTGATTTGGCTGTCAATACTGTAGCCCAATCATTAAGAAGGGCACAGTTATTATCTCAAGCAGTTGAAGGGGACATGACTTGGGGTGTTTATGTTGGCAACAATAAAATAACAATTTTTAAAGGCGCCAGTTATTTTAGTCGCGATATCGGCTTTGATGAAGTTTTTGATTTAGCTAAGACCATAACTCCTTCAGGCAATCAAGAAATAATTTTTAATAAATTCACGGGCTGGCCGCAAAGTTCTGGCACGCTTATTTTAACCACTATTAATGATTCAAAAACTATCACAATTAATGCCAAAGGATTGGTTAGTTACTAATCGTGGTTTTTCTTTGGTAGAGGTTATTTTGGCTAGCTCGGTGTTTATTCTGATAACTACTGCTTTGGTCGGGGCTATAATTTATGGCCAAGAAAGCACAGTTTTATCTGGCCAAAGAGCTCAAGCGGTTTTTTTAGCCGAGGAGGGATTGGAAGCGGTTAAAAATATCAGAGATGATGATTTTAGTAATTTGATTGATGGCACTTATGGCTTGCAAGTTGTCGGCGGTCGTTGGAATATTGCCGGTTCCAGTGATGTTATTGGAAATTTTACCCGTCAAATTACCATCAGTCCTATCAATAGCGATACTAAAAAAATAACTTCCACTGTAACTTGGCAGCAGAATCTACAAAGATCTGGCAGTGTTTCTTTAGACACTTATCTGACTTATTGGATGGCTCTGGGAACTTCTCAAGCTACTGATTTGATTATTGATAGCAGTTCTTCTGATCTTGATGCTTTAGATAATACCAAGATAATTGGTTTAACTTTGAAAAATAACGGCTTAGCTGATATAACTATTAATCAAATGGTTGTTTCTTGGATTAATGGAGAAGGCGGTTCTAAAATAAATAATGTTTATTTAGCCGGCAGTTCAGTTTGGAGTGGCAGCGCTAATTCAGGCACTACCTTAAATATTACCGATTTTACTCTGCCAGTCGGCAATACTGTTTATCTAATTGACTTTTTAGATTTTAACAGGAATATGACGGGCACGACCATTACTCTTGATTTTATTATGGCTGATGGCTCAATTGCTACCGCTACTTTTTCTCCCGGAACAATTGCCGATATCACTCCGCCATCAGCGGTAATTGATTTATCAGTTTCTAATCCAACTTCTGATTCAATTGATTTGTCCTGGACTGCTCCCGGTGATGATGGCAATACAGGAACAGCCGCTTCTTATGATATTAGATATTCTACTAATCCGATCAATGATAGCAATTGGGCAACGGCTTTACAATTAACTGGTGAACCAATACCTCAAGTAGCTGGCACTGCTCAATCAGCGACAGTTTCCAATTTATTACCTTCAACCATTTATTACTTGGCCATTAAGACCGCTGATGAAGTGCCCAATACCTCGCTTTTGTCTAATGTTCCCAGCGTTGCTACCTTGCCGCTTTCAGTCGATACAACATCGCCAGCTGCTATTACCAATTTAACTATTTCCAATATAACTCTGAATTCAGTTTTATTAAGTTGGACTTCTCCCGGTGATGATGGTGATACCGGTACGGCTACAACCTATGATATACGCTATTCAACTTCACTGATCACTGAAGCTAATTGGGCAACAGCCACTCAAGTATCAGGCGAACCAGCGCCTTTGATAGCTGGCACTGCTCAATCTCTGACAGTTTCCGGTCTGTCTTCTAACACTACTTATTATTTTGCCATCAAGACCTCTGATGAAGTGCCTAATACCTCACTTTTGTCTGATGTTCCCAGCGCCACTACTTTAGCGCAATCGCAGGCTGATTTGTTAAACGTTAATATTACTGGTGCCGGCATAGATTCTACTAATAATAAAAGAGTAATCGGTTTGACCATTTCTAATATTGGCGCCGCCGACATAATTTTAGATCAAATGATTGTCTCTTGGACTGGAGCATTTAGTGGCACCAAAATAACAGGAATTACTATTAATGCCGTTTCAGTTTGGACCGGCAGCAATAACTCGGGTGCGACCGAGAACATCAGCAACTTTACTTTATTACCATCAGTTACTTACCCTCTAACCTATCTTATTTTTAATAAAAATATGACTGGTACTACTTTGAGTATAAATTTTATTATGCTTGACGGTTCAACTAAATTAATAAGCAATATTATTCCTTAATTTATGGTCATTGATAAAAAAGGTTTCACCCAGCACCACTTTTAATTATATGTATTATGTTTATTTATTAAAAAATAACATGAATAGTGAGATATATATCGGTTCAACGGGAGATCTAAAAAGAAGATTTTCCAAACATAATAGTGGAAAAGAAAAATCAACAAGGCGTTATATGCCTTGGACTTTAGTTTATTATGAATCATATAAAACAGAACGATTAGCAAGGGTTAGAGAGAAAAGATTAAAATATAATGGCAACGCAATAAGAGAATTAAAAAAGAGAAATGGATTGATTAATATTAATATTGATAAAAATAAAAAAAATAATGAGGTTGAGGGTTTACCCAGCACCACTTTTATCGTTAACGATAAAAGTGGTGCTGGGTTTACCCTAATTGAATTATTGCTTTATATCGGTCTGTCATCAGCTATGCTTTTAACTGTTTCCATATTTTTATCGGTAATTTTACAATCGCGGGTAGATAACCAAGTTGTTTCAGAAGTTGAACAACAGGGTTGGCAGGTGATGAATATAATCACTCAAACTATTCGCAACTCCGAGGTTATTAATTCACCAATGGCCGGTAGCAGCGCCTCGCAATTATCTTTGAATGTTTCTGATATTTCATTAAGCCCGACTATTTTTAGCTTGTCAGGCACAGCTATTTTAATGGCCGAAGGATCTAATTTACCGGTTAATCTAACCTCCTCTAGAATAGAATCCTCTAATTTAAATTTTGATAATTTGTCTATCACTAATACCCCCGGCACTGTCAGAATAACATTTACCTTAAAGCATATTAATCCGGAGAATAAAAAAGAGTATGATTACACCAAGACCTTTTATGGTTCGGCTTCGCTTAGATAAAAAATTAATCAAAACCGAAGGTTATGTTACCCTGCTTAGCGTTTTAGTAGTCGGTGCCGTCGGTTTGGCTATAACAGTTTCTTTGGTTTTATTAGGTTTAGGCGCTAGCCAGTCCAGTCTGTCTTTGGAAAAGTCAGCTCAAGCCAAATCTTTAGCCAATGCTTGCGCTGAACAGGCTCTTCAGGAAGTAAGAAATGATATCAATTTTTCTGGTTCTGGCAATTTATCTTTAACTCAAGGCAGCTGCTCTTTTACGGTCGCTAATACCGGTAGTGAAAGCCGGCTGATTATTGCCTCTGGCCAGGCTGGGAAGGCGGTTAGAAAAGTAAAATTAAATATTGACCAGATTAATCCGCAAATTAATATTTTGTCTTGGCAAGAATTGGCTGATTTTTAATATAGTGGTATAATATTAATAATTATTAATAATTAAAAAACATGAAAAAATTATTCCAAAAGCAAAGGGGTTTCACCCAGCACCACTTTGATAGCGGTGATGTAAGTGATAAATTTAATGTATCTTTCTTATCCAAGAAGAAAAGTGGTGCTGGATTCACCCTGCTAGAAATTCTATTAGTAGTGGCGGCGATTGGCATTTTAGCCGGTATTGTCATTATTGCCATTAATCCCGGCAAACAATTAGGCGATACCAGAAACGCTCAAAGAAAAGTTGATGTTAATACTATTTTAAATGCCGTTTATCAGTATTCTTTGGATAATAATGGTTACTTGCCAGCGGCTATAACTACGACTGATACGGCAATTTGTTTAGATACTGGAACTTGCACTGGTTTGGTTGAATTAAGTGGCGATTTAGTGCCCACTTATATTGTTTCTATGCCAGTTGATCCCAGCTTGACTGCTACTGCCGGAGATACCACTGGTTATACCATTTCGAAAGATGCCACTACCGGCCGGGTGACAATAACTGCCCCCAATGCTGAAAGTGGAGCCACTATCAATATTACCAGGTAAAAAGTTAATTTTTTCCAATTTTAATATCCTAAGTTAATTTTGTAATGTTTTTATTTAATAAGAGAAGTTTAGCTAGCCAAGTTATTGGTTTATCAGTTTTTAAAACAGTAGTTGATAATTCACCTAACGCTGTTATTATTCTAAATATTGATGGCGTTATTTTGTATGCCAATAATACGGCTTTGAAATTAATTGGATTGCCTCTAAGCCATATTATTAATAAAAAACAAAATTTCATAAGATTTGTAGATGGAAAAACTGGAAAAGATTTAAATGATTTAATTGAAAAATTAGTTAAATCTGGCAAGAGTGTAAGAGATTTTAATAAAAATAGCATTATTTTAAAATCCAATGGCAAGACGGTCTCGGTGGCTATCAGTGTCACACCTTTTAAAGATAAAGACGATAAAATAATTGGCAGTTTTATTATTTTTCGCGATACCACCCAGGATAAGGAAATTGAACAGACCAAGACAGAATTTGTCTCTTTGGCTTCCCATCAACTTAGAACGCCGTTGTCAACTATTAATTGGTATTCGGAGATGATGCTGACTGGTGACACCGGCAAATTAACCAAAGAGCAAAACCGATACGTTGAAGAAATTTATCATGGCACTCAAAGAATGATTGAATTAGTAAATGATCTTTTGAATATTTCCAGGATAGATTTAGGGACAATTACCATCAAACCAGAAGTGGTTAATTTTAAAGAGGTTATTGAAAGCGTTTTATCAGAACTATTCCCTCTGATTAAGAATAAAAAAATAAGAATTGAAGAAAAGTATGATAAATCAATTCCCAACATTATTCTTGATTCTAAGTTAGCCAGGATTATTGGCCAAAACCTTCTTTCTAACGCTGTCAAGTACACGCCTAAAAATGGCCAGGTTTTTATTAGTATCAATAAACTTAAAAATAAGCTTTTAATTAAAATTGCTGATACTGGCATTGGCATACCCAAAGACCAGCAAGCTCAAATATTTAGCAGATTGTTTAGAGCTAAAAATGCCAAAGAAAAATTAACTGAAGGCACTGGTTTGGGTCTTTATATTGTCCAACTGGCGGTGGAAAAATTAAATGGCCAGGTTTGGTTTGAGTCAATTGAAAATGGCGGCACGACATTTTATGTTTCCATTCCGCTCAAAGGAATTAAGAAAAGAGGCGGAGTAAAATTAAAAGAATAGGTTGTTGGCTTTGTCAAGTAAAAAATAAAAAAGCTGTCTTATGGTTTAAGGCGGCTGATTCTTTCTAATTCAATTTCCAATGCCGATTTTTCAGCTATGATTTTTCTAAAAGTCGCTAAATTCGGATGGGGCTTTTTAGGCAATTACCAGCAGTTATTGCACCTGGGCTCGTAACTGTAACCCAAGTTATGGCTGGAATCGTCGTCAACTATAAATACCGGGTCAGTTATGGGCGTAGAATAGCCAATTTGCAATCTTTGGCTGCGAGAAGCTACTTGGCCGCAATGGCAGGTGGTGTGCGGATTGATGATTTCATCTGCCTCCGGGCAGAGAGAACTTGAAATTTCAAATTGACCACCGTAACAATTTTGAATTAAGCCGCAGAGAATAACTTGTTTTTTGCTCTCTAATAGTTTCCTGATTAACAGAATGAAGGCCTGCGGCTCGTTGCCAGCGCCGATTTCAAAAAATTGGCATTCTTCAATAACAATGATATCGGGATTATGCCTGTCCAACTCCCTGACCAAATCATTAATATCGCTAACGGCTACCACCTTATCAAAAGCTTGCCCGCTTCGAGAAATAATAGTTATTTGATCGCTTCTGGTTTCTATTACGGGTTTGAAAACGGTAAATTTTCGTTTTTCAATCAGCCGGCAGCGGCTATTATGTTCTTCCAGCTTGCTGACCAGCCGTAAAAGTTCAGCGGTCTTGCCCGAGCCAACCGTGCCAAAAATCAAAGTCAAAAATCTCATCTTTTTTCTCCTTCTTAATAAAAGTATTGATATTAATCTTATATTTTTTAATGATTATTTGTCAAATTAATCGTTTATTTGCTATAATTTAAGGCATGTTGAAAAGAAATATTAAAAAATTTGATGTTGTTTCCATTGGCGGCGCCACCAGTGATTTTATGTTCTACTCCGGTGAAGGTGAATTGATTTCCACCAACAATTTAACCAAGCAGAAATTATTGGCCTTTGAATATGGCGCCAAAATAATAGCTGATAAACTTTATCCTACCTATGGCGGCGGAGCAGCTAATACGGCTGTGGCTTTTGCCCGTTTGGGTTTGAAAACTGGCATAATCTGCCAAGTTGGTTGGGATGAAGAGGGCAGGAAAGCGGTGGAGAATTTGAAAAAACACCGAGTTGATTCCAGCTTGATAAAATATGATAAGCACAATTTAACCGCTTTTTCCATGATTTTAACGGTTAAGGGCGCGGAAAACGAACATATAGTTTTTGCTCACCGGGGAGCGAGTGATACCCTCTCAAATAAAGATTTGCAGTTAGACAAGATAGCAAGCGACTGGCTTTATATTTCCTCATTGCCTAAAATTAACTGGGCAGGGATAATGGCTTCGGTTATTAAGACGAAATCTAAAATTGCCTGGAATCCCGGCAATGCGCAACTGCAGCAGCTAGCCAAAATGGGAAAATATTTGCCCAAGGTAAAGTTGTTTCTTTTGAATAAAGATGAGGCCTTAGAATTCAAAAAATTAAAGGATATTAAGGGATTGATCAAATACATCCGGGGCTTAGGCCCAGAGATAGTGGTAATTACCGATGGCAGCGCTGGCGCTTATGTTTATGATGGCCATAAATATTATTTTATGAAAGCGTTGAAGGTGAAAAGCGTGGATACGGTCGGTGTTGGCGATGCTTTTTCTTCGGCCTTTACAGGCGCTTTGATTTATGGTAAAAATATCAAGACAGCTTTAAGCTGGGGTATAAAAAACTCTGCTTCCGTCATTGGCAAAGTTGGAGCCCAAAATGGCTTGTTGGATAAAAGGCGGCTGGCCCAAAGATAAGGTTAATTGCTTAAAGTTCAGGCAGGTGATAGACCAAGTCAGGTCTATAATTTTTTTTCTAAAAAATAAGTAAATTGAAGTTGAAAATTGTAAATTATAGATTTTTACCAAAATTTCTAATTTCTAATTTCTAATTTCTAATTTTTTAAATCATGGAGAAGAAGTACGTTTATTCTTTTGAGGAGGGGAATAGGGAAATGAAAGCCATTCTAGGCGGCAAAGGCGCTAACTTGGCGGAAATGAGCGGCTTGGGTATTAGAGTGCCGCCGGGCTTTACTGTTACTACTGAAGTTTGTGATATTTATCACCAGAATAACAAAAATTATCCTAGTGAGGTCAAAGAACAAATCAGTCACCAGCTTCGGGAATTGGAAAATAAAATGGGTAAAAAGTTGGGTGAGGCCAATGATCCGCTGTTAGTTTCGGTTCGTTCCGGTGCGGCCGCTTCTATGCCGGGGATGATGGATACTATTCTCAATTTAGGCCTTAATGACCAATCAGTTGAGGGCTTAGCTCAAAAATCAAATAATCCCAGGTTTGCTTGGGACTCATATCGGAGATTCATCCAAATGTTTGGCGAGGTGGTGATGGAAATTAAGGGCAGTGAATTTGAGGAAATTTTAGAAAAGGTCAAAGATACTGTTGGCGTCCAGTCTGACACTGATTTAACAGCTGGACATCTGGAGGCCATAGTTAAAAGATACCGAGCTAAAATCATTGAATTAAAGGGTCGGGATTTTCCCCAAGACCCAATGGAACAACTGCAATTATCTATTGATGCGGTTTTTAATTCTTGGAACAATTATCGGGCTATTAGATATAGAGAAATTAATAATATCAAGGGCTTAGTCGGCACGGCGGTTAATATCCAAGCCATGGTTTTTGGCAACTTAAATGAAAATTCCGGCACTGGTGTTTGCTTTACCAGAAATCCCTCAACCGGTGAAAATAAATTTTATGGCGAATATCTGATGAATGCCCAAGGCGAAGATGTGGTAGCCGGCATTAGAACTCCCCAACCGATTTCCGCTTTAGCCGAGCAAAATAAAGCTATTTATGATGAATTGGTGGCTATTTGCGATCAGGTGGAAAAACATTATCAAGATATGCAGGATATGGAATTCACCATTCAAGGAGGTAAGCTTTTTATTTTACAGGCCAGAAATGGCAAAAGAACAGCGGCGGCGACTGTGAAAATTGCCGTTGATTTGGTCAAAGAAGGCGTTTTAACTAAAGCCGAGGCCTTAATGAAAGTTCAGCCGGAACAATTGGATCAATTATTGCACAAGCAACTGGATCTAATAGCTAAAGCCAAAGCTGAAGTGATAGCCACCGGCTTACCGGCTTCGCCGGGAGCCGCTGTTGGTCAAGTTGTTTTTACCGCCGCCGAGGCCTATAAAAAAACTCAACAAGGTTTAGATGTCGTGTTGGTTAGAGTTGAAACTTCGCCTGAAGACATTGACGGCATGCATAGCGCTAAGGGTATCTTAACCGCCAGAGGCGGTATGACTTCACACGCTGCTGTTGTCGCTAGAGGCCTGGGTACTTGCTGTATCGCTGGCTGCGCTGATATACAGATTGATGAAAAAGGCAGGAAGTTCACTCTTAAAGAGAGTGGATTGGTGGTCAAAGAAGGTGATTTTATAACTCTTGATGGCGGCGATGGCCAAGTTTATTTAGGCAAATTAAATACCCAAGAGCCGGAGTTAAGCGGCGATTTCGGGACTATTATGAACTGGTCTGATGAAATAAGAGAATTAAAAATCAGAACTAATGCCGATACCCCCCAGGATGCTAAAGTAGCCAGAAAATTCGGCGCTGAAGGCATCGGCTTATGTCGAACAGAGCATATGTTTTTTGAAGGTGATAGAATAAAAGCAGTTAGGGAAATGATTTTAGCTTCGGATGTTGAGGGACGCCAAAAAGCTCTGGCTAAATTATTGCCTTACCAAAAACAGGATTTTATCGGCTTATTTAAAACTATGGAAGGTTATCCGGTAACTATTAGATTGCTGGATCCGCCGTTGCATGAATTTTTGCCAATCACTGAAAAAGATATTTATGATTTAGCCAGGGAAATGGAAGTTGATGCCGGCACGTTGAAAGCCAAGATTTCCGATTTGCATGAATTTAATCCGATGCTTGGCCACCGGGGTTGCCGGCTGGCCATTACTTATCCGGAAATTTACGATATGCAGGTCCGAGCCATAATTGAAGCGGCTATTGAGGTTGCCAAAGAGTGTCCAACTTGTGGCCGATCAAGCCAAGTTGCGCCGGAAATAATGATTCCTTTAGTCGGCAACAGTAAAGAATTTTCAATTTTAAAGCAAAGGACGGTGGAGATCGCTAAGGCCATTATTAAAAGTTCAGGCCTTGATTTGCCTTATAAGATTGGCACGATGATTGAAGTGCCCAGAGCCGCTGTAACCGCTGATCAGATTGCCGAAGAAGCAGAATTTTTTTCTTTCGGCACCAATGATTTGACGCAAATGGGCTGCGGTTTCAGCCGTGATGATGCCGGCAAATTCTTAAAAGAATACGTAGCCAAAGGCATTTATGATCGGGATCCTTTTGAGGTCTTAGACCAAGAAGGCGTGGGCGAATTAATCAGAATCGCCGTGGAGAAAGGCAGGAAAGTCAGAAGCGATCTGAAAATCGGCATTTGCGGCGAGCACGGCGGCGAACCCAGCAGTGTGGAATTTTGCCATGGACAGGGTTTTGATTATGTTTCCTGTTCGCCTTTTAGAGTGCCAATTGCTCGATTAGCAGCTGCTCAAGCGGTGATTAGAGAAAGAAAACAATAAAACAAGAAAACAAAAAATTAGAAATAGGAAATTAGTGAATTTATTAATTATAGAGACGCATTGCAATGCGTCTCTATTTTTATATTTTATTTAATTTTAGCTAAATATATCATCTAATTAACGTAACTATTGACAAAATTTTTAAAGTATGATATAATTATGTTTTGTACGTTACAAAATCATTGGTTAATGTGAAGCCGGCTAACCTTAGTGAGGTTGAGAGAAAACAACGGAAAAGGAGGAATGAACATGAATAAGATGAGCGAAATCAGGAAGACAGAATGGACTTTTAGTAGTACCATCTCTTTCGCGGCTTGCGTTTTGGTTGCGTTTCTGCTTCTGTGCACTTTCACGGGTTGTCCGGTTTCGGGTACGTTATCGACAGATAACGGCGGCGGAGTAATCGAACTGGAATTGGGTAAGGTCATTGTCAGCGGACAGTTGTATGACCCTGCGGCGAAGGCATCTATTGGGGACTACGGCGATCTACTGAAAAGGCAGATCACGTCCCTGAATTTCTTTTTCTACCTGCAAGGGGATGATCAGCTCAACCAGAGCCAATCATTCTTCGTGCCGGTGGAAAACGGCAGCTACTATGCCGAAATCATGATCCGTCCCGGCACTTACGATATCTGGGTGGAGGCCATAGACGCTTACGGCAATGTCCTTTTCTCTGACAATTTGAAGTTTGAAGTCAATGGCGGAGAAAATCTAATCGAGGTCGTCTTCATCATGACCGAGAGCTATCGCTATCGGTTTTTCGTGGGAGAATTGCCCGGTGAATATGACGAATACGGCCAGGCAGTTATTACGACTAACGACGGATCAACTTATTACGCCTGGTTCTCTCCGCAGAACCCAGGTGGCCAGGATCCGGTGACGATGATTTTCACCGCTTGGTTGCCGCTAGATTTTGACAGTTTGCTTAATCAGGCGGTCTTGGCCATCCAAGATATAAATGGTAAATCGTACGCCACCCAACTGGATTTTGATCTATTCGATGCGGTTTATGGCATTATGTATGTGCCTTATGTCTATCCCTCATGGATGGGCGATGTCTATGTGGATATCTCATTTGAGTACGAGGAGCAGACCACAAAGCCACCCACCCCATAGTACAGCACGTATCCTGTAAAGCAAAATTGCTTTGCAGGATTTTTTATTTGCCTGGAATGTGTTATTATATAATAGATGATTATAAATCATCTAAACGTCATGAAAAATAAAATAAAAATAGAAATTTCAGCCCGCCACTGCCATTTATCGGATCAAGATGCCCAAAAACTTTTAGGTAAAAATTATAAATTAAAAGTTATTAAGCCATTGTCTCAACTTGGCGAATTTGCTTCTCAAGAGACCATTACGGTTAAAACCAAAGGCGGACAATTGACTAATGTCCGGGTGGTAGGACCGATCAGACCCAAGACCCAGGTGGAAATAACTCTGACCGAGGCCAGAAAATTAAAAATAAATCCGCCGATTAGATTGTCCGGTGATATTGAAAAAACACCCGGAGCGATGCTAATCGGATCCAAAGGGAAAGTTAACATCAAAGAGGGTATCATCATTGCCCAAAGACATTTGCATTGCAACCCCGCTCAAGCCAATAAACTGGGTTTGCAAGATGGTCAGAGTTTAGCTGTTAAGACCCTAGGCGCCAGAAGCGTGACTTTTCATAATGTTGTAGTTCGGGTGAAAAAAAATTTTGATTTATCAGTTCATCTTGACACCGATGAGGGCAATGCCGCTTTACCGGCCGGCATCTGTAGCCAAGGAGAAATAATATCAGCATAATTCTAGCGGCAACAGGGATGATTTTAATAATCCCAGGCAGAAATTAATAAATTTATTCGTTTTACTCGCTTGATTCCCTTAAAAAGTGGTATTTTACAGCTGGCTGCGGGCTATAAACCAAAATTAACAAATAATAATAAAAAAATGCTTTATTTATTTATTGGAGTAATTTTTATCGCGGTAGTGGCGGTTTTGATAATTCAAAGTAAATTGAGTTAGTGATGAAGAAAATATTGGTAATTAATGCTGGCAGCGCCACCTTGAAATTCAAGGTTTTTTCGGCGGTCAATTTAGAGGAAGAAATTTCCGGCCTGATTGAACGTATTGGCTTAAAGGATTCTTTTTTATCCGTAAAATCGGCCAAAAGTAAAATTATTAAAAAATATCCCAAGGGAATTAAAAACCAGAACGCCGCTTTTGGTGAAATGTCAGTTCAACTCCAAGATATTTTGCCGGACGTAAAATTAGTCGGCCATCGGGTGGTTCATGGCGGCGGCGTTTTCAACCAGCCAGCCAAGCTGACTGATAAAATTATTAAAAAATTGGCAAGTTATAATAAATTAGCGCCACTCCATAATCCGATAAATTTGCTTGGCGCTAAAGAGGCCATAAAAATCCTGCCCCTAGTTCAACACTGGGCGGTTTTTGATACGGCTTATTATGCCACTATTCCCGAGTATGCTCATCGTTACGCTTTGCCGGAGAAATTTTATAAGTTAGGCATTAGAAGGTATGGCTTCCATGGCCTTTCTCATAAATATTCGGCTCTGGAAGGAACCAAAAAGGCGAATATCAAAATCCATAAAGCCAAAATTATCACTTGCCATTTGGGCAGCGGCTGTAGCTTGACTGCCACTTTAAATGGCCGAGCTATTGATACCACTATGGGTTTTACGCCCTTAGAAGGGCTGACAATGTCTACCAGAGCCGGGGACTTAGATGCTTCCATACCGCTTTTTTTGATTGATGAGCTGAAAATGTCCACTCAAGAAATAAGCGATCTGTTAAATAATCGCTCGGGTTTACTGGGTGTGGCTGGCACTATGGATATGCGGGAAATATTATCGGCCAGCGGTTATAAAGTCAGCGGCTATCAGAGCCACCAACGGTTTAATTTAGCACAAAGAAAAAAATCACAATTGGCCCTGGCTATTTTTATTTATGACATTGTCCGATATATCGGACAATTAGCTGTCTCAATGAAAGGGTTGGATTTGATTGTTTTTACCGGCGGCATCGGGGAAAGAAGCCCGATTATCAGAAAAATAATTTTGGAAAGAATCAAACATTTAGGCCAGTTTAAATCAGTTATCATTCCGGCCAATGAAGAGTTGATGATAGCCAAGGAAATTGTTGACCAGGAAATAAAAAAACAAAAAATTAAAAAAACAAACAAATAAAAAAATAACTCCGTTAGGAGTTATTATGGTTAGTGATGTTGTATATTTTTGAGTTCTTTTTTAATTTCTTCGATTTTATCAATTATTTCATCTTTGACATAGAGTAGCAGAAAATAAATAATAAGAATACCGAGATACGTCTCATCAGAAATGGCATAGAGTACCAAGCAGAGCATAGAGAGAAGAAACATTATTAATGGCCAAACATTGTAATTTCTTTTCATCACTTCTTTCTCCTTTCCCTTTTGTTGAGGATTTTAAACGAAAGTTATTTTACTTTTTAAGTAACGCTTCAATTAAAACAGCTATTACTTCGTCATAAGCGTGTATTGGTCGAACCTGCAAATCAGTTGATACTTCAAATAGCCGGCAGTAATAAGTGAACCTAACGGTATTTTCTATTGAACACACATCTATATTGCTAATCAGTTCAGGGTGGGGAAGAGCAGTTCTAAGTTTATTAGCCAGTGCTAACATTTCTGAGGGATTAGGAATGGTAGTAATAGTTCTCTTTCTCATATTCTTTTCTCCTTCTTCAGTTGTAAGGTGCTAATGACTGTTTACAGCATAATTAAAATAAATTAATTTGTCAAGTGTTTAATAAGTTAATCAATTCCCAGGCCAAGACCATCACTTCGGCGGCGATAATCATCGGCGCCCTGTCTTTAATTAGCCGAATCTTAGGCATCTTCCGCGATCGGATTTTGGCGGCGCAATTCGGCGCCGGCGATACTTTAGATGCCTATTATGCCGCTTTCCGCTTGCCGGATTTGGTTTATAATATCCTGATATTGGGAGCCATCTCGGCCGGTTTGATTCCGGTTTTTACCGGCTTGATAGTTAAAAAATTCGGCGGGGAAAATGAGGCCTGGAAGCTGATAAACAGCGTTTTAAATTTATTGTTTTTGGCGGTCGTGGTTATTTGCGCGCTTTTATTTTTGAGCACTCCCTACCTAATGCCACTGATCACGCCGGGCTTTAGCCAAGAAAAAATGGCGATGGTTATCAGCCTTTCTAAGATAATGTTTTTGAGCCCGATATTTTTAGGCCTATCGGCCATTTTTGGCTCAATTCTCCAATCGTTTAGGCGGTTTTTTGTTTATTCGCTGGCGCCGATTTTTTATAATGTCGGCATTATTATTGGCGCTTTGTACTTGGTTGATTATTTCGGGATTTACGGTTTGGCTTGGGGTGTGGTTTTAGGGTCGTTTTTCCATTTACTGGTGCAAATTCCGCCAACTTTTTCTTTGGGCTATAAATATCAAGCGATTTTTAACTGGCGTGATAAAAATGTCAGAAAGGTCGGCCGGCTTTTAATTCCCAGGACCTTGACGTTGATTATTAATCAGGTTAATTTTTTAGTGGTTACTGTTGTTGGTTCTACCTTAGCGGTTGGTTCACTGGCCATTTTTAATTTATCAAATAATTTACAAAGTTTTCCTTTGGGAATTTTTGGCGTGTCCTTAGCGGTAGCGGCTTTGCCGATACTCTCAACTTTAGCTGTTAAAAATAACTTGGCTGATTTTGTCTCGGTCATTTCTAGCACTTTTAGACAAACCTTGTTTTTTATTATTCCAATCTCAATCTTGCTTTATGTTCTGCGCGCTCAAATTGTCAGGATAATTTTAGGCAGTGGAGCGTTTAGTTGGCTAGATACCCGGCTGACAGCGGCGACCTTAGCCATCTTTGCCTTAGGCCTGTTTGCCCAAGGGACTCTGCCTCTTTTGGTACGTGGCTTTTATGCCCTGCATGACACCAAAACGCCGTTTTACATCGGCTTATTGGCGTTGATTGCCAATTTAACCGGACTGGTCTTTTTTGCTTGGGTTTTTAGTTGGCCAAATTGGTTTTCATTTTTTGTTATCGCTGAATTAAAAATGGCTGATTTGTGGTCAGTGGCTGATCTGCGGGTCTTAGCCATGCCGCTGGCCATTTCTTTCTCATCCTTAATCAATCTCTTCTTTTTATTATTAGCTTTAAGGCGCAAGATAGGCCGATTGGATGGCCGAAAAATATTGGATTCGTCAATGAGAATAATTTTTGCTTCATTGGGCGCCGGGCTTTTTACTTACGCTTCTTTGCAATTATTGGCTAAATTGGTAATGACTGAGACCTTTTTAGGTTTATTCTTCCAGGGTTTTATAGCCGGCAGTATTGGCTTGTTGGGCTATTGGCTTTTGGGTTATCTGCTTAATATGGCGGAAATGGCTGTTTTTGTCAGCGCGATGCAGAAAAAATTGTTTAGAGCGGTCAAAGTGGCTGAAGATACCAGTCAGGAAGGTGAGGGTGTTTAATTTGATTATCTCTACCTGCCCGAGCTTGTTTGTCCGGCCGGCCTGCCGGTAGTCAGGGTAGGCAGGGGGGAGTAGCACGAAGTGCCAAAGGAGTGGGAGAAAAAATAAAACCTCCTTTAATAGGAGGTTTTTGTTAAACCATTTTATTGCTTCTTTGCCGCCTTGGCCTTTTCTTGCCTAACTGATTTTATAATAGCATCGGTTAGATCAAATTCTTCTCTCAACTCCTTGTTGGTTTTATTGGCAAAATCCAATTTGGTCCTTAAAAATTTGAAAAACGGTCCTTCTTCAAAGATGAATCCAATATTGTTTGTTTGAGCATAGGTCTTGATTTGTTTCATTACCGTTTCTTTGGCCCACTGGAAATAAATGTCGGACTTACCCAATAAACCGGCATTTTTGGCTTTCAATGACTTTTGGTAATATTCGTTATTTTCCATTAGTACCGAAGTTGAAACCGATCGCGGGTTAATTATTGGTTTTTTAGGGTCGCCGATAATTAAGGCCTTTTGTAAAATTGAGCCCTCTTTAAGGACAATAGTTAAGTTTTTTTCCTGATTAGTGCCGAGCAGGGTTAATAGTAAAAAGAGCAACATCAGAATAAATGAGATAAAACCAATTAACTCCTTTTTTCTGTTAGACATTGTTTTTCTCCTTGGTTTAAAGGTGCTAATAACCAAATTCATCTTAGTATAATTTTATAGTTGTGTCAATTTAATCATAATAAGAATAAAAGCTCCCCAAAAAGAGGAGCATTATCGGCTTATTTAGATCGCACCGTGACATCTTCTTCGTTGATGAGCCGGTGTTTTTGAAAGAAATCGGCTAATTGGAGTTGATGGGTTATTTGGTGGATTGAATCATTATCCTGGTTTAAAATGGCCTCAGCGACTGAATCATAAAGTTTTTCCAAATCAGCCAGCATAGCCGGCGGCCAAGGCCCTTGGTCAACATCAAAATAAACACTTTTAGAAACAGTCATAGCCAAGCCTTGAGAATTTTGCCCGTAGTTATTGGAGAAATTAGCTTTGATTTCAGTGATATTGCCAAATTTAAAACCATCACTGGTTTTTATTGGTTCATCAGTCAGAGTGAGTTGGTAATTTATTCTTTTCAGCCAGCCGGGACGGATTTTGTGGCGGATATGGATGAAGACCCCTTTTTTGTCCCCCCTAATTGATACTTCTATGAGGCTTTTCCGGCTGGGATGAGCATCAACTAAGGAGATAGTATGCAATTCATACGGCGCCGGTTTTTGTCGCAATAATTTATCAAGATTAGGCAAGATGGAAAATAATTTAATTGCCGGTTGACCAGCCGACTGGCTAAGGCCAATCGGATTTATTAATAGGCCAATAATCAAAAAGGCTAAAAACAATTTTTTACTTTTTAATCCCGGCTTTTTAGCCATGGTTTTTCTCCCAAGTTGCCGTTTTGGTTTTTAACCAGGTTGATTTTAAAGGTGCTTCCTGATACAATAATTTAGCATTGATTGGTTTTTTAGTCAATTTTTTTCGCGGTAAGACACTTAGATTAATTTTTATGACCAATAAAATACGCAATTTCTGCGTTATCGCTCATATTGACCATGGCAAGTCAACTTTAGCCGATCGTATGCTGGAAATTACCGGCACGGTTGATAAGCGGCATATGAAAGCCCAGCTTCTGGATCAAATGGATATTGAGCAGGAGAGGGGAATTACTATCAAACTCCAGCCGGTTAGAATGAAATATGGTGGTTATGAATTGAATTTAATTGATACTCCCGGCCATGTTGATTTTACTTATGAGGTTTCCCGCAGTTTAATGTCGGTTGAAGGAGCGATACTGTTGGTTGATGCCACCCAAGGAATCCAGGCCCAGACCTTGGCCAATTTGTATTTGGCGCTGGATCAGAATTTGGAGATTATACCGGTCATTAATAAAATTGATCTGCCCAACGCGCAGATAGACAGAGTCCAAGAGGAAATCATTAGCATTTTAGGTTGTCGGGAGGAGGAAATTTATAAGGTTTCGGCTAAAACCGGCGCAGGCGTTGAAGGTGTTTTAAAGGCGGTCATAGCCAAGGTACCGCCGCCGGCTATAGCCCCTGATAAAAAAAATCTTCGGGCCTTAATTTTTGATTCTCTTTATGATGAATATAAAGGAGTGATTGCTTATATCAGGGTTTTTGAAGGCGAAATCAAAAATGGCGAAGCGGTAAAATTCGTGGCCAGTAATAAGTTGGCTAAGGCGCTGGAAGTTGGTTATTTTTCTCCCCAATATGTAAAAAGCAACCGATTAACAACTGGGGAAATCGGTTATTTAGTCACCGGCCTGCGCGATGTTTCTCAAGTGAAAGTCGGCGATACTATTACACTGGCTGAAGCCAAAGTCAATCCCTGGCCGGGTTTTCAGGAAATTAAACCAATGGTTTATGCCGGAGTTTTTTGTAAAGACGGCAGCGATTATACCAAGTTGCGCGAGGCCGTAGAAAAGCTCAAACTCAATGACGCTTCACTGATGTATGAACCGGAAAATTCTCAGGCGCTGGGCTTTGGCTTTAGATGCGGGTTTTTGGGCTTGCTGCATTTGGAAATTTTTCAGGAAAGATTAAAACGCGAATTCGACCTTGATCTGATTGTTACCACTCCCAGTGTGGCTTACAAGGTTTGTTATAAGAGCGGCGGCGAAAAAATGATTTATAACCCGATTGAATTTCCTGATCCGACTTTTATAAATTATGTGGAAGAGCCGGTGATGCAGGTTGATATTTTCACACCCAAGCAATATTTGGGGACAATAATGCAACTGGCAGCCGAAAAAAGAGGGACCTACATCAATACCGAATATTTAGACCGGGAGATGGCCATCTTGCATTATTATCTGCCCCTGACCCAATTAATAGTTGATTTTTATGACAAGTTGAAATCGATTTCTTCCGGTTATGCCAGCTTAAATTATAATTTTTACGGCTGGCAGAAAACGGAAGCGGTAAAAATGGACATTCTGGTAGCCGAAGAAAAGGTTGAGGCCTTATCGCTGATAACTTATAAGGACTCGGCTGGTGAAGTGGGCCGCCGGCTAGTCACTATCCTGAAAAATAAATTGCCCAGACAGCAATTTGTTGTTAAAATCCAAGCGGCAGTTGGCGGCAAAATCATCGCGGCGGAAAGAATTTCGGCTTTAAGGAAAGATGTTACCGCCAAGCTTTACGGCGGCGATTGGAGTCGAAGGCAGAAGCTTTTGGAAAAGCAAAAAAAAGGCAAAAAGAAAATGATGGTTACCGGCCGAATTGATATACCTGCCGACGCTTTTTTGGCGGTTTTGAAGAAATAAAAGCCGGCTTTATCCCATATCAATTTTATAGCAAGGGAGCTAAGGTAAAAATTATCATTGACAAAATCATCAGGATGACTATGATAGTCCAAATAGTTTTTTGTATTTTTTGCTTTTTCATGCCAAATTAGTTTAGGGTAACACTAATAATGATATTAAAATAATTGTCAATTGTCAATTATTTTTATCTCTGTTAAAATTGAGATAGTTATTAATTACTTAGCTTAGATAAATGCCAAAAACCTGGCAAGTTCTTGAACCAGCCGCCGATCAGCTGGTTGAGAATTTTCCCGTGGCTAACAAAATAATCCGGCAATTGCTTTATCACCGAGGTTTAACCGAGCCCCGGGCAATCAACGATTTTTTAAATCCCGACTATGAAAAACAAATCATAGATCCTTTTTTATTTGCCGATATGGAGAAAGCAGTCAAGAGAATTTTAGCCGCTGCTAAGAATAATGAACCAGTTATGATTTATGGCGATTATGACGCTGACGGCGTTTGCGCTACCGCAGTGCTATACAATGCTTTGAAAAAATTAGGGATAAATGTCGGTGTCTGGATTCCTTTTCGGGAAAAGGAGGGCTATGGCTTGAATCCGGCGGCCGTCCAAGAAATTATTGCTAATGGCTATAAATTAGTGATTACCGTTGATTGCGGCATTGCCAATAAAGAAGAAGTCGCTCTTTTTAAAAGCCAAGGCGTTGAGGTAATTATAACCGATCATCATCAAGAGCCGTTGGAACTGCCTAATAGCGCCTTAGCTATTATCAATCCGTCGTTAAAAAATTCTACTTATCCTTTCCGGTATCTTTGCGGCACTGGTGTGGCTTTTAAGATCGTCCAGGCGCTGATGAAGAAACAAAATGAATTTAAGTTAAGCTCTAAGATTCCGGCCGGTTTTGACAAGTGGCTGTTGGATTTGGTGGCGATTGCCACTGTCGGTGATATGGTTTCCTTATTGGGCGAGAATCGAGTGTTGGTAAAGTATGGCCTGATAGTTTTAAATAAAACACGGCGCGCCGGGGTGATGAAAATCATTGAACAAGTCAATCATTACAGCGGTGAAATAGACGCCCAATATATCAGCTGGCGTCTGGTCCCCAGAATCAATGCGGCCGGTCGGGTCAATCACGCTTCTTCAGCTTTCAGGTTAATCGTTTCAGAAGACGTTGAAGAGTCAGCCAAATTAATCGGGCAATTGGAAAAAGAAAACACTGAGCGCCAATCAATTACTGCCGCCATTTTAAGGGAAGCGGAAAGGCAAGTTGAGGCTATTAAAAATGAGAAATTATTGTGGGCGGTGGGGGAAAATTGGCAGCCGGGCATTGTCGGTTTGGTGGCCGGCAAAATCAGCGATAAATATAATCTACCGGCCATAGTTGTTGCTAAAGACGGAGATAAATACGTCGGCTCAGGCCGAAGTATTGATATTTTTGATATCACTGGCGCTTTAAAGCAAAGTGATAAATATTTGGAAAAATATGGCGGCCATCCCCAGGCCTGCGGCTTTACGGTTTTGGGCCAAGATAATTTTAATAAATTCAAAGAAAAATTATCAGCCATTGCTCAAGCAGAATTATCCGGGCTTGATTTAAAACCGGTTTTAAGTATTGAAGCGGCAATAAGTTTAGCTGATATTGATTGGAATTTCTATAATTGGCTAAAAAGGTTTGAGCCCTATGGTGAGGCTAATCCCCAACCTTTATTTTTGGTAAAAAATCTAAGAATTGAACAACTACAAATGGTGGGCAGCGACGGCCAGCACTTGCGAGCAATGGTTAGTCAAGCCAATCATCCGGTCAGCCATAAAATTATCGGCTTTTATTTCAGCCAGTGGTGCACTAAATTGGATATTGGTGACCAGCTAGATGTGGTTTTTGAAATCGGGATCAATGAATGGAATAATAATAGAGAATTGCAATTGAAGGTTGTTGATTTAAAGAAAAGCGAAATATAAATATTGACAATCATCTTGGATGTGCTATAATTTACCAAGATCTTTAAGAAACCGGATATTAACTGGGTAAAACAGTCAGGAGAAGTGCTATGGTTAGGAGTGCCAAGTCCACTTTCAGGCCGCTTGTCCGCTTTAGGATTAATTATAGGTTGACCCTGCCCCAGATGATTTCAGCTGGCCGTTATCAAGTGGTTGATAGTGATATCACCCTAGATAATTTTCCGATAATTAAAGGAGAGCCGGAGGTTGAGTTGGGAATGTTGTCTTTTGATTGTCAAATGTCTTCAGCGGCTGTTAGGGAAAGACTGAGGTTAGAAAGTTATGACTCGGCTAGAATAGAACATCTTTTGGCTTTGGGAGCTAGCTATCCAGAAAAACAAAGAACTTTGCCGATTTCCGCTTTAGCTTCCGTTTGGAAAATATCCATAAATCTTTTGATGGTCGCCAGCTTAGATGTAACCGATGATGACCGGCGTTGCCTGAAATTGGATTATGCCAATTTTCTTTGGCATGAAGGGCATGGCTTTTTGGCTGTCAAAAGTCAAATTGAATCAATTAGCTCTTTGGTAACTACCCAAAGAGCTTTTATTTTACTCAACTTTTGGTATAATTTATAATGTTGCTGGCCGAATACCCCTGGCTTTTAAGCCAGGGGATGAAGGCCAGTGTGAGAAAAAATATTGTCGGCGGTAGAGACGGGGCATGCCCCTCTACCAGTCATTCTGAATTTGCCCAGACCTGCCTGCCGGCAGGCAGGTACTGCGGTCTTTAGACCGCAGTCAAATTCATTTTATAAGGCTCGTATAAAATTATATTATAATAAATAAAAGACCCCACTGTGTTATAAGTGAAACGAACTATGAATATAATATTCTTAGTATTAATAAATGTTAAGCATTATGTCTAAAGCGATTTTGCACACCGATGGCGGCGCTCGAGGCAATCCTGGACCGGCGGGTATTGGCGTAGTTTTGGAAATCAGCGGTCAGAAAAAAATTTTTAAAAAATATATCGGCGAGTCCACCAATAATCAAGCTGAATATCAGGCTTTGATTTTGGGTTTGACTGAAGCCAAAAAAGCCGGTGTCAGTGAAGTTGATTGCTATTTGGATTCGGAATTAGTAGTTAGACAATTGAAAAGGGAGTATAAGGTTAAAAATGAAGGTCTAAGGCCATTATTTATCCAGGTTTGGAATCTGACTCAACAGTTTAAAAAGGTAAAATTCATCCATATATTTCGGGAGGATAATAAAGAAGCCGACCAACTGGTTAATGAGGCCATTGATGAGCGGTTTTAAAATTCAGCCGATAAAAAAATCACAACTTAAAGTTGTGATTTTTTTTGTTCAAACAAGCCTGTAAGCCGAATTCTGTTCCTGTTAGGGAGATGGTTATCTATCTTGGCTTGTCATTGCTGGCAAGCTCCAGCCCTCTACTATATTTGAGGTTGCACCAGGTAGAGTTTACCACAAACTGCCGGTTGCCGACAGTTGAGTCATGTAGCTTTGGGCTAAGGGGATATCCCTTGCTTAATCCCAAAACATCATAACACTTTTCACCTTTTACCACTACCACGCAGTGGAAATTCCAAGCACCAAATTTCCAACTCCCAATTTTGAATTCAATTTTTATTTTTTGAATTAATTTATTTGGGGTTTGTATTTTTGGATTTAGGATTTCTAATGCGTAGTACTGGTTAGTATTGTCTCTGTGGAACTGGTCCTGACTATATTTTGCAATCTAGCCGGTGGGCGTTACCCACTACCATGACATTGATAAATATTGATAAATTATCAAAGAGTGTTCGGACTTTCCTCTCCGATATTCCGCCAATTGACGGCATCAGAGCAACCATCCAACTTGTTTGAACATTATTAATGTTATCATAAAGCAATTAATTTGTCAATTTTGACAATTTCAATTTTAGCTGGTAAGATATTATCTTAACATAAAGATAAATGAAAAAATTAATATTTGTAAATTCATCATTGATTGGTAAGTTTTGTAGTTTATGAAAAAATCCGAAATAGCCATCTCCGCCAGCTTGCTGCCGATTGATTATTTGACGGTTATTTTAGCTGGCCTGGCTGCTTACTTCATTCGTTTTTGGCAGCCGGTTCAAGAAATCAGACCGGCGATTTTTGAATTGTCGTTTGAATCCTACCTGTCTCTTTTATGGGTCATTGCTTTGCTCTGGCCTTTGGGCTTTGCTTTAGCCGGGCTTTATTCCATGCGCGGCACCAGCCGGCCGATTGATGAAATTTATAAGATTGTTCTGGGTTCTTCCACGGCTGTGGCGATTTTAATGTTCATTTTTTTCTTTAGCCGTAACCTTTTTGATTCCCGTTTTATTATCATTGCCGGTTGGATTTTTTCCACTCTTTTTGTGATTATGACCCGAGGCCTGATTCGTTTTATCCAACACCGGCTTTATCGGTATGGCTTGGGCGTTCATCGGGTGGTTATCATCGGTAAAGGACAGCTGGCCAATGAAGCGGTAGAAAATTTCAAAAAAGATATTAAAGCCGGCTATAAAATTGTGGCCAAATTTTTTGATTTCAGCCAAACAGTTGAAAATCAATTATACGAACTGATTAAAAAAAATAAAATCGACGAGCTCCTAGTGGCGGATGCCAATATTTCCGATGAGGAAGTTAATCGACTTAATAATTTTTCTTATTTAAATCACTTGACTTTGAAATTTGTGGCCGGCATTTTTGATTCGCCGATAATTAATTTTGAATTTAACACTGTGGCTAATCTGCCGATTATTGAAGTTAAAAAAACCCGCCTTGACGGCTGGGGCAAGGTCTATAAAAGAACTTTTGATATTTTTGCCTCGTTTATTTTAATAATCATACTTTCACCGCTGATGATTTTGATGACTTTATTGATAATCATTGATTCCCGCGGCGGCGTCTTTTTTTCTTATCAGAGGATCGGCCAAGGCAGTCAGCCCTTTAATTATTTTAAATTCCGATCAATGGTAAAAAACGCCCATCAAAAAAGATTTGACGAGGATTTTTTAAAGAGCCAGGAAAATTTGCGGGCTGGCACGCCGATGATAAAATTCAAAGACGATCCCAGAATCACCAGAGTTGGAAAAATAATCAGGCGTTTCAGTTTGGATGAATTGCCGGAATTATTCAATGTGCTGATTGGTAAAATGAGCTTGGTTGGCCCCAGGCCGCATGAAGTAGAAGAAGTGGCTAAGTATAATATTCGCCAAAAAAGGGTGTTAACTATCAAACCAGGGATGACCGGCATGGCGCAGGTTGCTGGCCGCAGCGACCTTGACTTTAATGAAGAAATCAGGTTAGATATCTGGTATATGGAGAATTGGAGTCCGAAATTGGATTGGCTGATATTATTGAAAACACCAATGGCGGTTTTAAAGAAACGTAAGACAGAATAAGTTCTTTAACCAATCAGCCAGCTCTAATTAAAACTGGGGCTAAACAACCTGGCTGATAACTATCAGCGAAATCAGGAAGGAGAGAAAAATGATGGGTTATGAGAAGGTCTGCATTCAAATTTCTGGCGATAAAAAAGTTTAAAATAGTTTAGATCATTATTTAGTATTTATCAAACCGCTTTGACAATTACCTAAAGCGGTTTTTTATTTGCCAAAAATACTCTAATAATATAGAATTTTGATATGGCAATAGATGAGAATTATACAACAAACATATTTGCTCAAGGTGAGCAAGTTTCCAACGCCAAAGTGGCTTTAGTCCATGACCATTTAGCCCAAGACGGCGGCGCTGAAAGAGTATTGATGACGCTCAAGGAAATATTTCCGGCGGCGCCGATTTTCACTTTGATCATTGATAAAAAAAACACCAATAAATTTTTTCTTGATCAAGAAATTAGAACTTCCTATTTACAAAAAATTCCTTTAGGAGTCAAAAAATACCAGTGGTGGCTGGCTTTAATGCCATTTTTAACCGAAAGGCATAATTTAACCGGTTATGACTTGGTTATTTCCAGCGCCTCGGCTTTTTCTAAAGGAGTGATTACCAGTCCCTTTAGCCGCCATATTTGCTATTGCTACACGCCGACCAGATTTTTATGGAGCGATGCCTATTCTTATGTTGAGGGCTTAAAAGTCAACCCGCTAATCAAAATCATTTTGCCTTTTACTTTGAACAAATTAAGGGCTTGGGATAAGTCAGCAGCCGATAAGGTTGATTTTTTTATTGCCAGTTCCCAGACAGTCAAAGACAGGATTAAAAAATATTACCAGCGCGACAGCCAGGTGGTTTATCCGCCGGTGGATGTTGATAATTTTTATATTTCCAATCACCCTAAGAAATATTATTTGGCCGGCGGCCGCTTAGTGCCTTATAAGAGAATTGATTTAGCCGTCAAGGCCTTTGTCCGTCTGGGCATACCCTTAAAAATTTTCGGTGTCGGTCCGGAAATGAAATATTTAAAAAACTTGGCTTGTCTACGCGGGCGAGTCAAAAACAATATAGAGTTCTTAGGCAAAGTGTCGGATAAAGCCAAAAGAGATCTTTTCGCCAATTGTCTGGCTTACTTGAATCCCCAAGAGGAGGATTTCGGCATCACGGCTATTGAAGCTATGGCCTCTGGCCGGCCAGTCATTGCTTACCAAGCCGGCGGCGCTACGGAAACAGTGATGGCGGGCCAGACCGGCGAATTTTTTGAAGAGCAGTGGTGGGAAGAATTAGCTGATAAAATCATCAGGTTTGACGAAACTAAATATAATCCCGAGCTGATTAGGAACCATGCTAAAAATTTCAGCCTTGATAATTTTAAAAAGAGAATAAATGAAATATTAAGTTATGAAAATCGGCATTGATGTAAGGTGTCTAATGGCGGCTAATTATTCCGGCGTGGCTTGGTACACTTTTAATTTGCTTACGGCGCTTTTTGCCATAGATGAAAATAATGAATATGTTCTTTTTTATAATAATGCCAAGCCGGTTAATTTGCCGGATTTTAAAAGCGCTAATGTTAGCTACGCCGGCTTTAAATATCCCAATAAAATTTTAAATTTGTTTTTCCATATCGGCAATAAGCCAAAAATAGATAAGATGATAGGCGGCGTTGATGTTTTTTTTATGCCCAATATTAATTCTGCGGCTTTTTCCAATTATTGCCGGCGAGTGATTATTGTCCATGATTTGTCCTATTGGCGGTATCCGGAATTTTTTACTTTAAAATCAATAATTTGGCATAAAATAATCATGGCTAAAAAAATAATACAGGAGTCCGATGTTATTATTGCCGATTCTGTCAATACTAAAAACGACTTGGTTCACTTGTTGAAAATCAAAGATGATAAAATAAAAGTGATTTATGGAGGAGTTGACCCAAAATTCCAGCCAGTTGATAATAAAATTGAATTGGAGCGAGTTAAAAGGAGATATAAATTGCCGAATAGATTTTTATTATTTTTAGGGACATTAGAACCTAGGAAAAACATTGAAAGTATTATTGAGGCCTTTAACCAATTGAAAACTGATCATTATTTGGTGATTGGCGGCGGCGACGGTTGGAAATCAAAAGCTATTAAGCAATTAGCGGCTGAAAATGATAAAATTAAGATAGTTGGTTATGTTAAAGAAGAGGATAAAAAGGGATTGTATAATTTAGCTGACGTTTTCGTCTACCCTTCTTATTATGAAGGTTTCGGCTTGCCGCTGATTGAAGCTATGGCCTGTGGCACGCCGGTCATTGCTGGCTCAAATTCTTCGCAGGCAGAAGTGGTCGCTAACGCCGGTTTATTGGTTGATCCTTATAATATAAGTGAAATTAAAAAAGCCATTGAGTTTATTTTAGAAGACAAAATCCTAAGGGCTAATCTGATTAAAAGTGGTTTGGCTAAAGCCAAAGAATATAGTTGGCATCAGACAGCCAAGGAAACCTTGGCTATATTTAATAGTTTAAAAATAATATGAAAATCGGACTAGATGCCAGGTTATATGGATCACAACATGGCGGTATCGGACGGTACACGGAAAATTTAATTAAACAGCTGGAATTGCAAACTGATCAGAATACTAAATTATTTATTTTTTTATCAAAAGACAATTTTAATGACTATCAGCCGAGCAATAAAAATTTCCAGAAAGTTTTGGCTGACTTTAAAGTTTATGGCTTAAAGGAACAACTGTTGTTTCCACCTCTATTAAAGAAATATCAGCTAGATTTGGTTCACTTTCCCCATTTTAACGCGCCGATTTTTTATCGAGGTAAATTTATTGTGACTATCCATGATTTGATTATTTCGCATTATCCCAATAGCCGGACTACTACTCTTAACCCTCTGGTTTATAAAATCAAATTATTTTTTTATAAAGTCATAATTAAAAACGCCGCTCAAAAAGCCAAAAAAATAATTGCGGTTTCTAAATACACTAAAAAAGATATTATTAAACTGTTAAAAATTGAACCAGCAAAAATCATAGTAACCTATGAAGGCGTTGATTTGCCCAAAACTAGTCAAATGAATTGTAATGAATTAAAAACTAAACTGGGAATCAGTAAAGATTTTTTGCTTTATGTCGGTTCAGCTTATCCGCATAAAAATCTGGAAAAATTAATTTCAGCTTTTAAGATTATTGATAATCCGAATTTGCAGTTAGTTTTGGTGGGTAAGAAAAATTATTTTTATAACCGGTTAGCCAAAGAAATAAAAAAAGAGAAGTTAGAAAATAATGTTATTCTAACTGATTACCTTAGCGATGACGAATTGACTGGCCTTTATAAGTCAGCCAAGCTCTATGTTTTCCCCAGCTTAATTGAGGGTTTCGGCCTGCCGCCCTTGGAAGCCCAGAGTTATAGCTTGCCGGTTGTCAGCTCCAATTCAACTTGTCTGCCGGAAATATTGGGCGAGAGCGCTGTTTATTTTGATCCTGATAATATTCAAACGATAGTTAAGGTTATTACCAATACTTTAAATAATCCCGAATTATTGGCTAGTTTAAAAGTCAAAGGCCTGGAGAATGTCAAAAGATATTCTTGGGATGATTGCGCTCAAAAAACTCTTAAAGAATACCAACAGAACTAAAAAACAAAAACATATCTATGATCTGTTGATAAATAAGCTTTAAAACAAGTAGCTTGGTGCTACTTTGTGCTTTTGTGCTTTTGTGAATTTAGGCTTTTATGTTATAATAACAGCAATATTTAAAGAGAAAATTTCTCAAAACAACCAAGATTTTTTGTGATGCTTCAAAAAAACATGAAGGTGAATAAAAAAATCCCGAAGATTAGGGTCAAGAAACGGCTGGCTAAGAAAAAAGCGGTTTTATCAAACAGGGTGAAGAAAATTTTTGATGGCGATAAGAAGTCGCTTGATATTGTTATGTTTGAAGAAAACCGATTTGGCGGCTTGCATCATATCCCCGTAGGGACTTCTTATAACAGTTCGGTTGGTGTTAATATTGCCGAGCACCCGCTTGACCAATATTCGTCGCCCTATCTTTTGGATTTATCGAAGAAGCGGTACATAGAAAGAGTCAAGCCGACCTTAGATGGCAGTTTTCAAGTCAGTTATCAGGATTTACCGGCCGGAGAAATCTTGGAAAAATTGCAGATTTTCCAACTTCTGGCGCTGAATAACAGCGAAATCTTAAATTGGCTCAAGTATGGCTGGTCTAAATTTACATGGCTGGTTAAAAAACCTTTTCAGCGCATTGATTTTTCTCCCAAATTGCCGCTGGCGAAAAAAAAGGCCAAAGCCAACCAAGGTTTTGATATTTGGCAGGAGATATCAATTATTAATTTTTTATTTTTTATCAGTTCCAAAATCAGCTGGCTTTTTAACCTGGGCTGGCGTTTAGTCAGCCACCTCTATGCCAATTTGGTGGGTCAATATATTGGTCGGGACGAGGTAGTTGTCCTGGAGACGAAAAAAGTGATAGCAATTGAAAAAAATCCATTGCCGACCAGCCAAACAAATTCTTTAGTCAATAAGAGATTCAGAATTAATTTACCCCCGATTAATTTTAGCGGCTTAATAAAAAGTTTTGAACTAAGCCAATTGTCTTTAAAACCGTTGTTGGCATTTTCAGTAGTAGCTCTTTTGATTGTTATTCCCATCAGGTTATATTTTTATTTAGAAAGCGCTAAAGAAACCAAAGGCCAGGTGCTGGGTCAGGCCGAGGAGGCCTTAAACAGTTTAACCTCGGCTCAATCGGCGCTGGCTGATTTTAAATTTAGCGAAGCGCAAAGTTATTTATCAGCTGCTAATAATGATTTTATTTCAGCTCAGAAACAACTGGCTGAAATCAAATCATTTTTGACTATTTTGGCCGAGATCTTGCCTTTGAATAATACTTATCGCAGTGGCAAGAATTTAATTGATTTGGGCGAAAAATTGACCAAAGCCGGCGAGTTTATCGTAGCCGGCTTGAACCAGTTTACCGGTGAATCGGACTTGTCCTTGTCATCTCGGGTAAAAAATTTCCAAGTGGACACCAAAGAGGCCTTAAGGCAAATGGAGTCAGCTGAAGAAAATGTTAGTAAAATAAAAATAAGCCATTTGCCGGCGGAAAATCAGGATAAATTCGTTGAATTAAAAGATAATTTGCCGATGTTTATAGCCAGTTTGAAAAAATCCGATAACCTGATGGGTTTCATCACGAATTTTTTGGGCGAACAGGGTTTAAAACGGTATTTGATAGTTTTTCAAAATGACAATGAACTTCGAGCCACCGGCGGCTTTATGGGCAGCGTCGCTTTGGTAGATTTTAAAAATGGGAATATTGAAAATATTGAAATACCGTCCGGCGGAACTTATGATTTTAAAGCCGGTTTGACCAAGTTATGGCAATCACCCGAACCGCTGAGATTAGTCAATCAAAGATGGGAATTTCAAGATGCTAATTGGTGGCCCGACTGGCCGACTTCAGCTAAAAATATCTCGTATTTTTACAATGACAGCGCCGGCGCTACCATTGATGGAGTGATTGCTATAAATTCCGATTGGTTGGGTAGCTTATTAGCTGTTATTGGCCCGATTGAAATGCCCGATTACCAAAAAACCATCAAAGCGACTAATTGTGAAATGGAATTACAGCAAAGCATTGAAGTTGAAGCCCAAGATAAAACCCAGCCCAAAAAAATATTAAGCGATTTAGCGCCCAAGCTGATTGAAAAAATATTGGCTATTGCTCCCGATCAAATGTTATCTTTGGCTTCAGCTTTGAATCAAGGCCTGGCCGAAAAAGACATTTTGGTTTATTTAGCCGATGAAAACGAGCAAAAATTTGTGGCAGAGAACAATTGGGATGGCCGGCTAAAAGATACCGGCCAGGATTATTTAAATGTGGTTGTCACTAACATCGGCGGCGGTAAGACCGATAGTGCCATCCGGCAAGAAATTTATCATCAAGCCAGCATTGCCGAGGATGGGTCGATCATTGACAATGTGGTTATCAACCGAAGTCACTTTGGCCCGCTTGACGGTAATTTTACCAATCTGCCCAATCGCAGCTATATCAGGGTTTATGTGCCGCTGGGCAGTGAACTTTTAAAGGCCCAAGGCTTCAAACACCCGGCCGATAACGAGTTTAAGCCGGTTGATGATTATTTAAAAGAGAATCCAGCCCTGCTCAATGAAAAGGCGGCCTTAATTGATAAGGAAACATCAACTAAAATATACAACGAAGATGGCAAGACGGTTTTTGCCAATTGGCTGACTGTGGCGCCGGGTGATGACCGGGAGGTTTTATTAGTTTATAAACTGCCTTTCGGACTTAACTTAAATCGCGAAGAAAATAAAAGTGACGGATTATTAGATAAAATCAAGGCGGCTTTTTTTAATCGCCTTACTTATAATTCTTATAGTTTATTAGTCCAAAAACAACCCGGCAGTGATGATGATTATTTTGTCAGCCAAGTTGAATACCCCAGCGGACTAAGTTCCCAAATTACTTATCCCAGTTATCCCGGCGCAGTTGAAAATAACGCCCAAGAGAGCATTTACCGCGATAAGCTGACACATGACTTATTTTATTTTATTGGCTTTCAATATTAAATTACTTATTTATCAATCCTATGTCGGTCAAAAATTATCTATCAACTAGTGGCGACCAGCCCCTGAATCCATTGATTAAATCCAAGAAGGACAAAATTGCCACCGCTGTCAAGGATAAAAACAAGAAAGGGTTGGTTACCACCATGCAAGATGATCTGGCCAAGCTAATGGCCAAGAAAAATCGGGCCGGTAAATCTTTAGAATTTAAGCCGGCTGGGGAAAGACAGCCGGAGAACAGTGAGATCCAAAGGAAGCTAACGGAAGTTTATACCGACGGCGATGGCGAGATACCCGATTTAACTCGCTTGGAAAAAAACGATAAATCACCCTGGCAGACGTTGTTGTATTCCTTGATCGGTGTTTTTTCAGTTTTATTCGTAGTGGCAATTGCCGGTTTCTGGTTTTTCAGCAACTGGAATACCGATAATTTCACTAATGAGCGCATTACTCTTAAAATAGATACGCCGATTACCATTATTTCCGGCCAAGAAGGCATTTATACAGTGACTATCACCAATAAGGAGAAAGTGGATCTTTATAATTTGGAGTTGGAGCTTTTATATCCCGAGAACTTCATTTATCTTGATGCTGTCCCCAAAGCTGGCGGCGATAAAAATAACAGCTGGAGTTTCAGCGTTTTAAAATCAGGCGAAAGCCAAAAAATAGAATTAAAAGGAAAAATAATTGCTGCTTTAAAATCCACCCAGACCTTCAGGGGCTGGCTGAATTTCAAGCCGGCTAATCTCAATGCCAATTTCAAGCAGGAAACCATTGTTGATGTCATGGTTTCTGCCTCGGTTTTTGGTTTGGATATAACTGGACCGGATAAGACCTTGGCTAATCAGGAAGTTGAGTATGTTATAAAATATGAAAATTCCAGCGAAGAGGATTTCACTAATCTTCAGATAGTGACTGTTTATCCGGAATCATTCGTCTTGGGTTCGGCCGAGCCGTCTTCGGAAAAAGAAATGAATAACACTTGGAATCTGGCGGAATTGAAAGCCGGAACCAGGGGCGAAATTAAGGTGAAGGGTGATTATTCAGCCGCTGAAAGCGGTGGCAATCGCGATTTTACCGCTCGGCTTCAGCTTAAAAAGGACGGTGATTATTATCCCCAAAGTGAAGAAACACTGGTGACTGAAGTTATTAAAGACCAATTATCCATGCAGCTTATTGTTAATGGTTCGAGCGAGGACCAGCCGATAAGTTTCGGCGATTTGCTGGTTTATACCCTTAATTATAAAAATACCGGCGAAGAAAATTTGGAAAATATCCAGATTAAAGCTAATTTAAACTCCGAAATTTTGGACTGGAACACTCTCAAAGATGAAAATAAGGGTGTCAGGGAGGATAATTCAATAATTTGGACCGGCCGGCGCATACCGAAATTATTGAAATTGGGAGCTGGCGAAGAGGGACAGATAGATTGGCAGATCAGAGTTCAGGATGCCTCAGCTATCAATGATATTAATGTCGGCAAGTTCAGTGTTGAGAGTTTTATTGAAGCCAAAGCGCAGCAGACGGGAAAATTAACGGGTGAATCGGTTGTTAGCACGAAAATTTTGGTTAATTCCGTCAATTCCGATTTGACCATGTCAGCTGAAGCCAGGTATTATAACGAAGATAATGTTCCCTTGGGCCTGGGGCCGATAGAACCCCGGGTTGGCGAACTTTCAACTTATAATATTAAATTGGCTTTATCTAATAATTTGCATCGGGCGGAGAATATTCAAGTGAAGGCCAAATTGCCAAGCAATGTTTTTTGGTCAAACAGAGAAACTCATGATCAAGGTGACTTAATTTACAACGCGGTTGCCGGTGAAGTTATTTGGAATATTTCAAATTTAGATAAGTCAGCCCAGCCGGTTATTGCCACTTTTAATATTGATATCAAACCAACTGACAACGATCGGGGCCGGATTTTGATTTTACTCTCCAATATCAATCTAACGGCCAAAGACAGCGAAACCGGCGCTGCCATCAGTAAAGAAGTCAAAGCCATTACCACTGCTTTTGACGACCCGATTTTAGGTCAGACCAAGGGCATTGTTCAGTAGAGTAATTTAAAAAAACAATTAATTAATTTTTAAATTATTTTCCGCCAAAGGCGCCGTGCCCGCCTCTGGTATGGGATCTGCCTATGGCCTGAAGAAATTGGAAATTAGAAATTAATTAGAAATGTATAAATTATTAAAAACTTCCCAAAAATCCCAGGCCCGCTTGGGAATTTTAAAAACGGCGCACGGAGATATCCCAACTCCGTTTTTTATGCCTCTAGCCACTAAAGCGGCGGTAAAAAACCTGACTGCCGATGAAGTTAAGGGTTTGGGAGCGGAAATTATCTTGGCTAACACTTATCATTTATATCTTCAGCCGGGTTTAAAGGTTTTAGAAAAGATCGGTGGTTTGCATAAATTAATGAACTGGTCAGGCCCGATTTTAACCGATAGCGGCGGCTTTCAGGTTTTTTCTCTGGCTAAAATTAGAAAGATCATGCCCTATGGTGTTGAATTTAGTTCGCCCATTGATGGCAGTAAGCATGTTTTAACGCCGAAAAAAGTTTTAGAGATACAAAAAATAATCGGCTCGGATATTGCTATGATTTTAGATGTCTGTCCGAGTTCCAAAGAAAATAAATCAAAAATTAAAGCAGCGGTTGATTTGACGACTATTTGGGCCAAGGAAGCTAGTCAAGAAATCAAAAAAACAAGAAAACCAGAAAACAATAAATCAAGAAATCAATTATTTTTTGGAATTATTCAAGGCGGTTTATATAAAGATTTGCGCTTAAAGAGTTTAAATGACTTGGTTTCGCTTGGCTGGGACGGTTATGCTATTGGCGGCTTGGCGGTTGGCGAAAGTCCCAAAGAAATGTATAAAGTTTTGGATTATTTAACTCCAGCCATGCCAAAGGATAAACCGCGGTATTTAATGGGTGTAGGCACGCCGGCCAATATCATTGAAGCAGTCAAACGCGGTGTGGATATGTTTGACTGTGTCATCCCGACTCGGGAAGCCAGACATGGTCGGTTATATTGTTTCCCCTCCTTACCAAGGAGGGGATTAAGGGGAGGTTGGCCGACAGTCGGCCAATTTCTCCCTGGTCTTTCTTTGGGAAAGGAAGGAAAATTTTATACTACTATAAATATCACTAATGCGAGGTTCAGAAGTGATAAAACGCCTATCAATAACACTAACCTAAAACAATACAGCCGGGCTTATTTGCATCACTTATTCAAAACCAAAGAGCCCTTAGCTATGCGCTTGGCAACTTTGAATAATTTGGAATTTTATTTAACCTTAATGGTGGAAATTCGCCAAGCAATAAGCCGGGGAAAATTATGAACCAGGCTTTAAGAATCTTACTTTTACCAATTCAGGAGCATTTTTAGGCGGATTTATAGTGACTTTTTTGGGCTTTAATGTCCTTTTTATAATTATGGCTGTACTGTGCTTATTCAGCGCTTTATACATTTATTTAATACCCAGGAAGATTTTGTAATAAACCAAGCGGGTCGGTTTAGCCGGACTTGAAAAATTTTATTTTTTCTGTATAATACTAATAGAGATTGTTCTTTTTAAATGATAAAGAAAGGAGGCCTGCTGTGTTCCTGCCCAGAAAACCCAAGGATAATGATTTGCGAGTGGAAATTTTGTTTGAGAATAAGGACTGTCTGGCGGTTATCAGCGGGACCCTGGACTGGACAGTCGGCTTATCAACTGTTAAAAATAAGTTGGAAAAAGTTTGGCTAAGAGACATTAAACATTTGATATTGGATTGCCGTAATTTACAGGCTGCTGATAGTTGGAATTCCTTAGGCACTTATTTTCTGATTTTTATATTATCATTGAGGCGTCGGGCCGCCAAAAGGAATGTTGAATTTTTAGTTTATTTAAAATCCCGGGAACAAGTGGCTGTTGTTAGCCGCTGGGGTATAAAAATACGCAGGAAATTAAGCAAAAATCTGATATTTGAAAATTCCAACAGATGATGTTGGAATTTTTTATTTAGCTTGTTGGGCTTAATTAGGTTAAGTAAAATTTTTTTCAGATTTGAGAGCGACTCGGTTGCTGGCTTAACAGAGCGGCTATCTTCCATTATAATTATCTTATGGCCATTATCAATCCAATTTATTTTTTAGCTCTGACAATCAGTCTACTGATGTCTTTGGCGCTGGCCCCGCTAATGATTAAAATTTCTTTTCATTTTAGGATTTTAGACCAGCCGGCTTCGGCTGATAGGAAAATTCATAAAAAAGACGTGGCGCTTTTGGGCGGCTGGGCTGTTTTTTTATCAGTTTTTGTTCCCTTGATTATTTTCCGCTGGTATAACTTGGCTGATTTTTCTAAAATTTCCGATCAATTCATAGCAGTTGTATTTTTAGCTGGTTTACTGATTATGATTGGCGGCACGCTTGATGATAAATATCGCCTTTTGCCTTGGCAACAAATAATTTGGCCATTATTAGCCAGCGGTCTGACAGTTTTAGCCGGCATCAGAATTTCTTATATTACCAATCCTTTGGGCACTTCTGAAAATGCCATTATCTATCTGGCTCCGGTTTTAGGCGGCGCGCTCTCATTTATTTGGCTGATGGCTATTATCTACACTACCAAACTCTTAGACGGCTTGGACGGCTTAGTGGCTGGTATTACCGCTATTGCGGCCATCATGATCTTTGCATTGAGTTTGGATTGGGATTTATATTTGTCGGCCACTGGTATCTGGGCCTTGTTGCTTTTGGGGGCCTCAAGCGGTTTTTTGTTTTTTAATTGGCATCCGGCTAAGATATTTTTAGGCGAAAGCGGCAGTCTTTTTATGGGTTTTATGCTTGGCGTTTTATCCATAATATCAGGGTCTAAAATAGCTACTACTCTTTTAGTGGTCGGCATTCCTGCTTTGGATGTTTTACTGGTGATGGCTAGTCGAATAATCAAGCGGGAATCACCCTTTTCCCACGCTGATAAAAAACATCTTCATTTCAGGTTACTGATGGCTGGTTTCAAGCATCGGGAGGCCGTCCTATTTCTTTATTTATTGGCTATTATTTTTGGCTTAGTGGCCGTGGTTAGTGGCAGCTTGGGCAAATTAATCGGCTTGATAGCGCTAATAGCGCTGATGTCGGTAATTATTTTGGTAGTTTATAAAAAATCCTCTCAAGATGTTTCCAAAACCTAAAAACCCAAAATTATCAAGCCGGCTTACAATCATATTTTTATTAATCATTTTAACGCTGGTCTTATCTTTTTTGATTAATTATTTTTTCCAGTCAGCCAATCAGCGGGCAGTTGTTATAGCCGAACAAAAGTTCAATATTGAATTAGCTAAAACTGCCAAGGAAAAAACTATTGGCCTAAGCCAGAGAAAAAAATTACCAGAAAAAAATGGCTTGTTATTTGTTTATGAAAGGTCTCTGATTCCCACTTTCTGGATGAAAGATATGAAATTTCCCATTGATATTATTTGGATCAAAGACGACATGGTGGTGGGCTATGAAAAAAATCTCAACCCAGTTGCCGGTGAGGTCGATCTGCCGATTTATCAACCCAGGGCCTTTGTTAATTATGTCTTAGAAATCAATGCCGGTTTGGTGGAAAAGTATGGGATTAGAGTGGGTGATAAGGTTGACTTTGATATTTAATTTATTATTAAGGAAAATCTCTCTCTTTTGGGAGTCAGGTTAAAATGGGATGGCTGGCGTTTGACAATCAGGTTAAAATAAGGTAAGATGAAATGGTTATTTTAAATTATATTTTCCAGTGAAATTATGAAAATGGCAGTTATTAAAACCGGCGGCAAGCAATATGTGGTTAAAGCCAAAGATAAGATTAAGGTTGAGAAGCTTAACATCGCAGTCGGCCAAAAAGTAAAATTTGACACCTTGCTTATTGCTGACGGTGAGAAGGTAGAAATCGGCCTGCCGACTTTAGCTGATAAAGTTGAGGGCACTATTTTAAGATTGGATCGGAGCGATAAAGTTCGGGGCGTCAAATATAAACCTAAGACCAGGCAAGCTAAAAAATTCGGCCATCGCCAGGAATTCAATGAAATAGAAATTATCAAGATCTAAAAAAATCCGCTATAACAGCGGATTTTTTTTATAACTCTTTCCTATCTTTAAGCGCGTTTTCCAAGGTCACTTCATCGGCGTATTCCAAATCGGCGCCCATTGGCAAACCCCTGGCCAACCGGGTAATTTTAATCTTGGGGAATTGTTTTATTAGCTTTAAGAGATAAAGCGAGGTGGTTTCACCGTTCATATCGGGATTGAGGGCTAAAATAATTTCTTTAATACTGTCGTTTTTTATTCTCAACAGCAGTTCTTTTATTTTTATATTGTGCGGAGAGATGTTTTCCAAAGGGTTGATATTGCCGCCAAGTATATGATAAGTACCGTTAAATGACCCGGTTTTTTCTATGATGGCCATATCTTGAGGTTTAGCGACCACACAGATCAGGGTTTTATCCCTTTGGCTGTTATTACAGATGTAGCAGGGATCACTTTCGGAAAAATTAAAACATAGCCGGCATTGTTTAATGCTGCTTTTCAAATGGTCTATAGCGTGACTAAATTCATGCAACTCACTTTGCGGCTGATAAAGCAGATGAAAGACCAAACGCTCGGCGCTTTTAGGTCCGACGCTTGGTAATTTGGAAAATTGGTCTATTAGGTTTTGAATTATTAAAGGATATTTCATTTTTTATCTAATTTTTATCTAATTTTAGTCATTTTTGATAGTTTTTAACAAAGTGGCATTGACAAAAAAACATGGGTGTGATATAATGTCTCACAGAGAGGTTGCGAAAGATCAACCTCCGAACATACATATTAAGTTGAACAGGGAAAAGAAAGGAGGTACCCGTGCGGATGAAATATCCAGTCGGGTATGTGTAGTTCTCTCCTTAAGTGCCTGGTGCCTCTCGCCCCGGTGCCTGGTGCTTTGCTCTGGTGGGCTATTGAAACCGCAGTCCTCGCCGCTGATCTGTAATTAATGTGGCGGCGACCAACCGGGAGGTAATCCCAGGTATGCGAAATTTTAATTTTCGCGGTCGTGGCACACTACTGTAGTGTGCCAGTTCCTTTGGAGCTTGGAGTGCCGGCGGGCTGAACAGTTCGCTGGGCGGGAATCTGGTTTGGTCTGTGTATCAAGCCAGTAGGCCAGGAATTGAGCGTCGGACATAACCGATCTGCTGCAAGCATGCAGATGAACAAGTGGCAATCGGCTCGCTTGATTCTGTAACATACAGGGGACGGGATATGAATTTCTCGCTTCTCCTGCCCGCTCCCGGCTTTCATCTGCCGGCACTCCTTCCTAAAAGCCCGATGTCGCTTCGGGTAACACCCGTCGGCGGCGTCCAGCCCTCACCGAACAATAAGTAGGTGGGGGCTCTTTTCATTTTTATAATCCAGACAAACCGCCAAACTGCGACATTTTCTGCGCCATCACCCTTTGAACCTTTTTGATGGCGTCATTGGCCGCTTCCAAAACAGCGCTTTCCAATTTAACTTTATCTTTTAAAAGCTCATCGTTTATTTCAACTTTTTTAATTTCCTGATTACCGTCCATGGTTATTTTGATTTTGCCCCAGCCGCCAGAACCTTCAACTGTTTCTGCTGAAAGGGCTTTTTTTATTTGGTTGGCCTGGGATTTTAATTCTTGTATCTGCTTAAGTTTGTTGAACATAAATGTTAATAATAAATAATAAAATAAAAAAATAATAATTAATAATATAAATCTTAAATTCGAAATCTCAAATTAGAAACAAATTTCAAATCTTAAATTTTAAAAATATTTAGAGTTTCTAATTTATGATTTGTTCAATATTTCGATATTAATATTTAGAATTTGTTAATTGTTAGCTTTGTTATCTACATCTCCGGGTTTTCAGTCACTTGACGTTTAGTTTCTAATGTCCTAAAACTGACTAAATCGCTTTGAAAATACAGTTTAACTTGGCCGGTCGGACCATTGCGGTGCTTGGCGATATAAATCTCAGCCGAATTTTTTTCCTCTTCAGTCAGCGAGTTGATATCAAAACTCCGGTCGGCGGCTTTGCGATAAATGAACATCACCACATCAGCATCCTGTTCAATAGAGCCCGATTCTCTTAGATGCGATAATTTTGGTATGGCCGGACTGGCTTGTTCAACGGCCCGAGAAAGCTGGGATAAGGCCAAAACCGGTATGTCCAATTCCCTGGCTAGGCCTTTTAAAGCGCGGGAAATCTCGGCAATTTCTTGGACGCGATTTTCAAAGCTGGATTTGCGGCCGCTACCTTCCATTAATTGCAAGTAATCAATTATAACCATATCCAGCCCGTGTTCCATTTGCAGGCGCCGGGCTTTAGTACGCAGTTCCATGACATTAGTATTGGCAAAATCATCAATATAAATACGGCTTTCGGAAAGTTCACTCATGGCCTGACCGATTTTTGGGAAGTCATCGGTTGTTTCCGATAATCGGCCGGTTCTCATTTTCCATAGGCCAACTCCGGCTTGGGCGCAGATCAAGCGGTCAACCAGCTGTTCTTTGGACATTTCCAAAGAAAAGATGCCGATTGATTTCTTGGCTTTGATAGCCACGTGCCTGGCGATATCTAAAGCTAGTGAGGTTTTGCCGACCGAAGGCCGGGCGGCCAAGACGATTAGATCCGATTTTTGAAAGCCAGCCAAAAGATTATCCAAGTCAGAATAGCCGGTCGGCAAGCCCCTTAATTTGCCTTTTTCCCGATGCAATTGATCAATTCTGTCAAAAGCGGCCGACAAAACATCCTGAATAGGAATGAATTTTTCTTTTAAAAATTGCTGGGAAACGGCAAAAACCGACTGTTCGGCTTTGTCCAAAATATCATTAACTTCTTTTTCTTCATGGTAACCCAATTCCAGGATATTATTGGCGGCGGAAATCAACCGTCTTAAGGTTGCTTTTTTTTGGATGATTTGGGCGTAAGAAACCACGTGGGCGGCTGACGGCGTTTGGTTGGTGAGGGTTACCAGATAACTGCGGCCGCCAATGGCTTCCAGTTTCTTTTTTTCTTCCAACCGGCTAGTTAAACTTAAAATATCTATAGCTTCTTTCTTTTCAAATAATTCCAGAATAGTTCCATATAAGGCGGCATGCGCTTCACGATAAAAATCATTGGGAGAAAGCATATCAGCTATTTTGATGATGGCATCCTTATCAATTAAAATGGCGCCGATCAGCGATTGCTCCGCCTCAATATTTTGCGGCGGCAACTTGGCCAAAGAATTAGACACGATATCAGGCATAGGAATTAAAGGATAATTATTAGTCCATTTTAACTAATAACTATTTTAAAAACAAGCACAGGTTTTATACACTTTATTCTATCTAAATAAGTTGCTTAGCGAGCTACCAACTTATTGACAAATGACTAGTAAATTGCTAATCTTTTGGCAGGACCTTTTTTAGGAAAGTATAGGAAGAAAGGATGGTATAATGTCAAACAGAACCCTGAAATTCATTGTCTATTTGTCAATTGTAATGACAGTGTTGATACCCACCTGGATATATTTGGTAGTTGGTTTTTCAATTTATCCGGAAAAAATTTCAGATGACGACCTGTTATTGTTCGGGATAGTTATAGCTATCTTTCAATTAATGTTTGGTGTTGCTGGTGTGATATTGATGGCAATTATACGTGGTTATATAATTGTACGGACTTATCCCAAGTAGTAAAGTGAGATATAAAGCTTATGCTTTGGCATAAGCTTTAATTATTGTCAAAAATAATTGTCAAAAATAATTTTATGTGTTATAATTTCGGCAAATGTTATAAAATAATTCAGCAATTAAAGTTAGAATAAAACAGGCGCCTATACTTGCCTGCGCAGGCAGGGCCCAGTCGGATAAAAACAATTTAAATCAAGTTACAATTAAGAAAGTAATATATGCGCTTATAGCTCAGTCGGTAGAGCAACAGCCTTTTAAGCTGATGGTCGCAGGTTCGAGTCCTGCTGGGCGCACCAAGATTATACGACAAAGCGGGAGGATTGGCGGCCACCCAGGACGAAACAAATCGCCAAGTTGCCGTTGGCGATTTGTGAAGATTGCAAAACTCCTTTCAGGGAGTTTTTTTATTTTATTAAAACCTCAAATCAAAAAGATTGACTTTTACAGAATTTTGTTATAATATGAAGTGTCCTATTTTCCATTGGAAATGTAGGCATTTGCAACGTCCATTGACAATTAAAACAGAAAAAAACAAACAACAGAAGGAGATCAGGGAATGGAAAAATTTAAGGTCAATAGCAAGGTTTTAGCGGTCATCTCAATAACGGCTGTAATCTTTGGTAGCTGGCTTATTTTTTCTTCGCCGGGGCGAAGAGCTGAAAAGTCGCTGATCGTTGCTAAGCAGTTGGTAGCCAGCGAAGTTAAGGAATTGAAGCAATTCAATTCCAATTTCCAAGTCACGCTTAATTGGTATAAGCAAGAATATACTTTGCCGATTACTGTTTTACTTTCCTCTTGCCAGGAGAAATCCGTTCAGGCCGAAAGTGAAATCAAGGCGGCAGAAAATGCCGGCAGTTCAAAAGAAAAACGGGCCCATGCTGATAAAGCTAAGGACTTGATTAAAACAGTTTCTGATGATCTGGTTCAAGCGCAAAACCAATTGGTAGCTTTTGAAAAAATGACTGCCGATGCCCGCCAAGAATTGGCTCAAGTTAAAGTGCTTATACCTGATGCAATTTCTTATCAGGCCTTAGCCGAAAAACGCTTAACTAATGAAGGACCTGATTACCTTTCTAAATATACCGCGTTTAACGAAAAAATATTAATTCAAGCCAAAAATGACTTGGCTGAAATTGTAATGGAGTGCCAAGACGCTTCCAATCTTCTGCCGGTTGAGAGCAATTTGGAGCGCTTGGGTGATCCTAGTACTGCTATGGAATTGTTGAAAACGGCCAAGGAAAATTTAACTGCGGTTGAATCGGCTGTTGATGAAGTTATGAAGAATTTTAATTTTTATCGTGCAGCGACGGACAAAGCCGGCGTTACCATTGATTCCTCGCAACAAAAAATTGCTATTGCTTCTGATTATCTTAATGGTTTAGTGGCTAAAGGTCCATTTAAACCAGCCAAGTCCCTTAAAACGGCTTTTAAAAGCATCGTTCAAGCGGAAAAAATACTGGCCGAAGCGTCAGTCGTTTTAGGAAGGTTAACGGCGGAAAATAAATATGATTTTCCCTTGGCTTACGGTGATGCCCTAAAAGCGCTGGACTTGGCTGACAAAGCAATCCAAGAAGCCAATTGCCAAGTCGCTTTATTTACTGAGGCAACTAAGGGTCTAGGAGGATTACGTTTGATCATTGCTGATTTGGAAAAAAGAATCAGCAATTCAAAATCCTATCAAAACAAGCTTCATAACCATGCCCAAAACACTTGGTCTGCGGTGGCTAATAATGCCTCTATGGCTAATCAAAATTATTATCAAGCTAAGGATTATTTGGCTAAAGCTGAATATTTGATTTCAATAGACCAGGCCTACGAAACGGCTATCATTGAAATGCAAAGCGGCCTTCAATTTTTGGATCAAGGTCAGAGCTTGATTTTGGCCCTGGTTCAATTAGCTGAAAGTTTGGAAAGTTATCGCTTAAATTGGCCCGACATTGAACGCCAAGCTGAAAATGCTGTTAGTGATGAAGAAAGCAACATTACCGATTATGGCGATTATTCTCCCAGTGCTAAGTCAGATTTTGACTCAGCTAATGATTGTTTGTCTTCAGCTCGCTTCTTGGCTAACAACCAAGAATACCAATTGGCCACTCAAAAAGCTGAAGAAGCTATTAATTTAGCTGATGGCACTGGCAACAGGGCTCTTCGGGCTTATCGAACCCATCAAGAGAGTCAAAACTCAGCCAATGATTTTAGCAATACTTTTGATTCTGGTAGTTTAAACAGCTCTAATGACAGCGGTTGGAATAATAATAATAGCTTTAGCGATTCAAGTAATTCTATTAGTTCCAGTGATAGCTACGGCTATGGCGGAAGTTCCAGCAGTTCCAGTGATGGTGATGGTTATGGCAGCAGTTCCAGTGGCAGTGACGGTTATGGCTATTAAAACCACGCTTTCAGAAAGGAGAAAGGGATAATATGGATATTGCCTTAGGAGTTCTGATTATTTTATTGGGGGTAGCGGGTTTGATTTGGTTTTTTAAATTTAGAAATTTTCCTGTTATTAACCGGGATGCTAATATTGCTCAAAGCAGTGTGTTGGTTGAAACTCCATCTTTGGATAAAAAGACGCAATTATGTCAGGCCTTACCCGATCAAACGATGACTCTAATCGGCGAACCGGAAAGAGCTATTAGGGCCTCAATTACTTTAAATGAAATGTTTAAACATCAGTCCAGTGAACCTTGGAGCAGAACTGGTGTAATTTCTAAGGCCTTAGCTTTGGCCGGTGACATTTGGATTTTTAAAATTCCCGATCAAGAAGCTGGCCAGCCAATTTGGTTGAAAGGCGAAAAAATTTATACACCAAGCTTACTTTCTTTTTATAAGGGCAGCGATGAGTCGCCTGGACCGGCCAGAGTATTCAAAGAAAATGGTCAAACCAATCCGGTACCCTACTCTTTGCCCAAAAATCTTACTCCAGGTGTGATCTGGGAAGTGGTTGATATTGGTGCCTTTAATGCCGAAGTTGAAGGTGAAGATAGTTGTGTTAATTCCGGTGACCTGATGTATTTTGTGACTTCAAAAGAAAAAGATGGCGGACACTGGCTGGTTTTTTTGGATGCCAGGAAAGGCGAAGCCAAGGGTTCTGGCGGTTTGTTCCTGCTTGAACCGTTTGAGCCGTCAGTTGATGTGACTGATTTGATGTAATTTTCATCTCCAATCAAAAAACCAACAACCAACACCAGGAGAAAAAACAATGGCGATCACTACGCTCGACAAGAAAGTCAATTTCACTATGTTTTTCAAAGCCATGGGCAACCGGTTGCAAAATCTTTTGGCCTCGACTCTTTCGCCGGCAGAAAAGCTGGAACAGATCCAAAAAGTTTTGGAAGTCCAGGTTCAGGAAAAGCGCCAATTGGCCCGTGAGATCGGCGCCCGGATGCGTGCTATGTCCGATCCGGAAACCAAGGAGCTTGAATCGCTCGAAGCGCTTCAAGCCCGGCGTGTCAAACTTGTCAAACTTGGTGGAACTTTGGTCGATCAACCGGACAAGGTAGCTCGGCTCGGCCAAATCAGCCAGGAGGTTAAGGCGCTTGATGACCGCATCGCTTCCCAGCAAGCAACCTACAAAACCCTCCAGGAAAGTTATAATCTCGCCAAGGACAATTACCAACAGGCCTTCTTGGCTCTTGAGACTGTTCGTGAAAACGGTGCGGCCATGCTCAAAGCCATCGAAGCTCACAAGCAAGCGCTGGCTCTGCGCGATGAGGCCCAAAGTCAGGATAAGATTGACACTTCGTTTCTTAACGATCTCCAGAATGAGCTGTCCCAGGTCCAAGCCGAAATTCGCACCGATGATGAGATCGAAAATGATCTTGATGCCACCAGCAACTTTAGCGTCGACTCAGCTCTGTCCAAGATGGATGAGGCCAGCGTGGACAATGATCTTATGGCAGAATTCAAGGCGGCTTCCAGTCCAGCTTAATTCGTACTTTTATAACAATGCAATCAGGGCAGTAGAGATTTTACTGCCCCTTTTTAATTGTTTTTTTATTTTTTATGCTATAATTATAACCAGCTAATAAATAACTCAATCTTAAAATGAAAGCGATACACGTAGTTTCCTTGGCGCTGGTTATCATTGGCGGCCTAAATTGGCTGTTAGTGGGCTTAATCGGCTGGGATATTGGTGTGCTTTTTGGCGGTCAGGCAGCAGCTATTTCTCGGGTCATTTATGTCCTGGTTGGCGTAGCGGCAGTGATCTTGGCGGTCACTCATAAGAAAGATTGCAAGGTTTGTTCTCCTAAAATGGAATCAATGTAGGGGAGATAAAACTCCTCTCTTAAAATCCCCAGTTTTTGGGGATTTTAAGTTCTAATTACCATCTATTATTATTATAAAATAATGATAATTTCAATTATTGACTTTCTTTCACAAGTGGTGATAGCCACGATTGACTATATCGGCTATGGCGGCATTTTTTTGTTAATGTTGGTGGAAAGCAGCGGTATTCCTATGCCCTCGGAAGTCATTATGCCTTTTTCCGGTTTTTTGGTGGCTCAAGGCCAATTGAATTTTTGGGCGGTGGTAATAATCGGTACTCTTGGTAATTTAATCGGTTCTTGCCTGGCTTATCTAATCGGTTTGAAAGGCGGCCGGACTTTAATAGAAAAATATGGCCGATATTTTCTTATTTCAGCGCGCGATTTGGCTTTGGCCGAGAAGTGGTTTTTAAAGTATGGCGATTTTATGGTTTTTATCGGACGCTTATTGCCGGTTATCAGGACTTATATTTCTTTTCCGGCCGGCCTGGCCAAGATGAATTTAAAGAAGTTTTTAATTTATACTTTTTTAGGCGCTTTTATTTGGTCAACTTTATTTGCTTGGTTGGGCGTAAAAATGGGCAATAATTGGCAGTTGATTAGGGAAGAATTGCATAACTTTGATCTGGTTATGGCTCTTTTAGTGGCCTTAGCCGTCATTTTGTATATCGGGCGGCACTTATATCATAAGAAACCAGCTGCCTGATAGAGGTTATAGACAGGTTTTACACTTCTTACTTTCTGTTAATGTTTATATAATGATGAGGGTTGATAAATTAAATATTTTTTATGGATAACATCAAAGAGCTTTTATTTAATGTGGGGATTTTTAAAAAGAAAGACCCTAAAGTATCAGCCAAAGAGGAAAAAAAGAAAGATGACGAAAAACAGCCGTGTTAAAACCTGGCTGTTTTAAGATAATCAAAATCAGGCCGGATGGATGAATATATTTTAAAAAATCAGGAGCCGAATTACGGTTTTAAAATAAATTATCGGGCCGAGCTTAATGAGGAGCAATATCAAGTTGTAACTCAAGGCGATGGTCCCTGTTTGGTTTTAGCCGGCGCCGGCAGCGGCAAGACCCGCACCTTAGTTTACCGGGTGGCTTATCTTTTGGAAAAAGGCGCCAATCCCAACAGCATTCTCCTAGTGACCTTTACCAATAAAGCCGCCAGAGAAATGACTGGCCGGCTGGAACTGCTTTTAAAAGACCAGGTTAAGGGTTTGTGGAGCGGAACTTTCCACCATATCGGCAACCGCCTTTTAAGGACTTATGGTCAAGCCATCGGCCTTAATCCTAATTTCAATATTTTGGATAATGAGGACTCTAAAAGTTTGATCAAGGCCTGCCGCCAGTCAGTTTCTTTGCCTAACGACAAGTATTTTCCCAAAGCCGATTTAATCCATAAAATCATCAGCTTGTCGGTTAATTCCAAAAATAATATCAGCGACCTAATCAATCGGCGCTTTTCCCAGATTGATGAAAATTATATTCCCTTGATTGAAAAAATCGGTAATCTTTATCAAGCCAGGAAAAAACAAGCCAATGCTCTGGATTTTGATGATTTATTGTCAGAGTGGAACCGGCTTTTATTGGAGAGCGAGAGTGTCAGGGAAAAATTAGCCAAGCAATTCAAATATATTTTAGTTGACGAATACCAGGACACCAATTATATCCAGGGTGAGATAATCAATCATTTGGCGGGCGACGACCAGAATGTTTTGGTAGTAGGGGATGACAGCCAGAGCATTTATTCTTTCCGCGGAGCAGTAGTGGAAAACATTTTGGATTTCCCTAAAAATTTTTCTCAAACCAAAACTTTTAAACTGGAAATTAACTATCGTTCCACGCCGGAAATTCTGGGACTGGCCAATGAGTCAATACGCCATAACCGCCATAAATTTGATAAAAAATTAAGAACTCATAAAAAATCCGGCGAACGGCCGGCGTTAGTGGCCTTAGATAGCGTTGATAGCCAAGCCGATTTTATTTGCCAGAGGATTTTAGATTTGCAGAAAGAGCAGAGGATTAATTTAAACGAAATAGCTGTTCTGTTCAGGGCCCATTTTCAGTCATTGGAACTGGAACTGGCAATGAATAAACGCAACATCCCTTATGTTATGCGCGGGGGCTTAAGATTTTTTGAGCAGGCCCATATTAAAGACGTTGTCGCTTATCTTAGAATTTTAGCCAATCATTTGGATGAAGTTTCTTGGGTTAGGATTTTGCAGCTTCAGACCGGCATCGGTCCGGCGACAGTGGATTTGATTTGGCAAAACATCCGCCAAGTCGGTTCGCTTAAGCAAATTCTGGAAAAATCTTTCAATCTACCACTTAAAGCGGCTGGGGGCTGGACAGAAGCCAGAAATATTTTGCTTAAATTATATTCCCTTGAACCATCTGGCCTATCAGCTTTAATTGAAACCATTTTGACTTTCGGTTACCAGAAAATGGTAAGAAATAATTTTGAAAATTCCGAAGATAGATTGGCTGATTTAGAACAACTGGCTATATTTGCTGACCGCTACGATTCTTTGGATAAATTTTTAGTCGATACGGCGTTGGGTGAAAATTTTAAGGGCTCAAAATTAGTAGAAAATAAAGAATCAATATTAGAGGCAGTTATTTTATCAACTATCCATCAGGCCAAGGGCTTGGAATGGAAAGCGGTTTTTATTATTTCTTTGCTGGACGGCCAATTTCCCAATGCCAAGGCCTTTGACAACTATCAGGATTTGGAAGAAGAAAGACGGATGTTTTATGTGGCCTCTACTCGCGCTCAAGACCAGCTTTATCTGACTTACCCGATTTTTAGCTCTTACACCGGGCAGATCAATCAGGTTTCCCAGTTTGTTAAAGAATTACCCAAGAATGTTTATGAGAAATGGAAAGTTAAAGACGAATTGATCAGTGAAGATGACGTAGTTTATGTTGATGAAGATTCACCTTTTAACTTAGATGATGTTTCGGCTAACTTTTGGAAAAGATTTAAAAAACGAAGAAACTAAAAAATTAATAATTACTGATTACTATTATGTGAATCAATCATTACAATTATTTGACAAAGTTAGTTTTATGTGCTAATTTCCAAATATAAATTTAGCAGTTCTTTACAACAAAACCACAACTTTAAAGGAGAGGTTAATGATAGAAAGTCGTGTTAAAGTGTTTGTTTTAGACACTAGTGTTTCAGTGCATGATCCCAATGTCATTGAAAATTTAGGTGATAATATTATTGTCATTCCTATTTGGTCTATTGAAGAATTGGACCGTGCCAAAAATCGTCTTGATTTAGTTGGTGCCAGTTCACGAGAGTTTTCTCGCCAGCTTGATAGCTATCAAGAGATGGGTTCGCTTAAAGAAGGTGTAGCTACTAAAAGCGGCGGCCGCCTATTTGTTGATTACAATGGCAAGGATTGGACGGACCTGCCGGTCGGCTTGGAGCACAACAATGACAACCGCATGCTCTTAGTGGCTATGGCTTGGCAGAACAAGCCGCATAAGCCGGAAGTCATTATCCTTAGCAAGGATTTGAATTTGCGCATCAAAGCTAATGCTTGCGGCCTCAAGGCCGACGATTATCAGCACGATAAGCGCATTACCAGAATTGAAGAACTTTACAGCGGGCGTGTTACCATTAATCTAACTGGTGACCAGGCTGAGATTCTAAATATTTTATCAAGAGACAAATCGCTAGCCGCTAAAACTGTGGCTGAAATTCTCGGTGTTTGTTTGGCTGAATTGCCAGCTAATATCGGTTGCAAGTTTGTTTGCGGCGGCAAATACGTTTTAGCTGTTTATAAGCCGTTAAGTAAGGTTTTTGTATCGGTTAGCAAGCCGAAATCTTTAGACAAATCAAAAGGCATTGAGCCCATCAATGACGAGCAAGCCCTGGCTTTCAAACTGCTAATGGATCCGGAGATCAAGCTGGTGACTTTGGTGGGTAAAGCCGGCACTGGCAAAACCCTTATCAGCTTATTGGCCGCTTATCGCCAAACAGGTGAAGAAGGTGACGATAAGCCGAGTCGCATTCTGGTTTGGCGTCCTAATGTGGAAATCGGCCGGTCGTTGGGATTTCTGCCTGGCGATATTGATGAGAAGTTTGCTCCTTGGCGCGAACCGATATGCGAAAATATGAGATTGATTGTTGGTCATAGCCAGGAAAAAGATGGCAGAAAATTTGATATTGTCGGCGAATTGATCAGATCAGGTTATTTGGAAATCCAGCCGATTAACTACGCTTTGGGCGCGACCAAGCATAACGCTATCATCTTGATTGATGAGGCGCAGAATCTGACGCCGCGCGAAGTCGCTGCGCTCATTACCCGCTGTGGCGAATATTCCAAAGTTATCATCACTGGCGACCCTTATCAGATCTACAATCCCTACCTGGATCCGGCTTCCAATGGCTTGACCTATGTGGTGGAGCGTTTCAGGGGGCAGGATATTTTCGGTCACATTACCATGGTTAAGAGCGAACGCTCTAAACTGGCGGAATTAGCCGCTGATATACTTTAAAATAATGACAACCCAAGCCGAAAAGGCCTGGGTTTTTTGTTTTTTGGGGCAGTGGTATAATAAGGGCAAAGATGACTTATAAAATCAGCCAGCCTACAGTCGATGAGATGAAAAAATTAATTTTAAAATTCATTATTTTACTGATAATTATAATAGTCGGTTTGGTTTTTATATTGCCAGCCATAATTTCTGAAGAAGAAAATATTATTAATCAATTTAATTTAAAAAGTATGAAAATAACCAGCTCGGCTTTTGCCAATAATAATCCGCTGCCGCTCCAATACGGCTGTCAGGGCCAAAATATCAATCCGCCGCTATTAATTTCCGGCATGCCGCCAGGAGCAGTCAGCTTAGCCCTGATTGTTGATGATCCGGCTGCGCCCGGCGGCGATTTCGTGCATTGGGTAATGTTTAATATCCCGCCAACAACTTCTGAAATTAAAGAAAATTCTACTGTGTCAGGAGCTATAACAGGCACTAATGATTTTAACCAGCAGAGTTGGAACGGACCTTGTCCGCCTTTCGGCACTCATCATTATCAATTTAAAATTTACGCCTTGGATAAAATATTAGATTTAGTTTCAACTGCCAGAAAATCAGATTTGCTCCAAGCCATGAATGGCCATATTTTAGATCAGGCCTTGTTAATCGGCACTTATCAGCGATAAAAAATTATTTCCGGTTATTGACAAATTTCTATTTTTTAGCTAAGCTTTTGATGCTAAATTAATGGTTCTTTTTTAATTCAAATCCAAGAAGGGAGGAAAAATATTCAGAGTAAATTATAATCGTTTAACTTAAATTACAAGTATTTTCAAGATCATTTGATGTTTTTAAAAGGAGGAAGCTGATCATGAAAAAGAAGGTTACCTGGTCTCTGTTTCTGGTTCCAATTCTGGCTCTTAGCGTTATTGTTTTGCTTTCCGGTTGTGTTACTGCTGGTTATGGCTCGGTGGGAATAAAGTCAGCGCCACCGCCGCCTGTCAAGGTGAAACCACTGCCGCCGCCAGCCGCTTCTTTTCGCCAGCCGGCAGTGCACTCAAATCCGCCGATTATGCGTCAACAATCGCCTAAAGTTCATTTTAGCCCGCGTCCGCCGGCTGTACGCCATCAAGCCCCGGTTAGGCGAGCGCCAAAAGCCCATTCTGGCCCGCGTCATCGCTAAATATTTAGTGCTAAAGTTTACCTGCTCCGCAAATCCATTGCGGAGTTTTTAATTTAAGCATTCAATTGTGTTATAATATACACAATAGTCAAAAGTTTTTAAAGTAGAAAGTTAATAAAGTATTTTTATAATGTTGCTGGCCGAATACCCCTGGCTTTTAAGCCAGGGGATGAAGGCCAGTGTGAGAAAAAATATTGTCGGCAGTAGAGACGGGG
>Ga0209541_10000328_pt1 | contig 93136 bp, 114 predicted proteins | sample RifCSPlowO2_01_FD_184027 | JGI IMG/M metagenome (GOLD analysis project Ga0209541, IMG submission 184027) | Groundwater microbial communities from Rifle, Colorado - Rifle CSP2_plank lowO2_0.1 (SPAdes) (version 2) | ecosystem: Environmental > Aquatic > Deep subsurface > Groundwater | place... | reverse complement strand
CAGAAACAAATTTTATATAGTTCTCATACTCATTCTTTTGGGGCATAGCATCACACTCCTTTTAGCTTTGCAGCATAAAGGAGGCTATGCCTCTATTCTACTTAAAACTTAGGATTGCACCAGAGCCCTAAAAATGAGTTTTGATACAATCCTTTTTTGTGCCATTACCATATATTAAAAACATATATTCTGAGGTCTTAGGGCTTTTAAAGCTAAAACAAAGAATTTAAATATCATGTATGTTTGATATATCCATACTTGGTGAGATAGATAGAATGAAAGAAAGAACCTCTCAGGTTCATCAAGAAATCGATGAATTTGAGCATAAAACTAATGAAGTTATTTCTCATATTTTGCCCCAGATTGAACACTACCTTAAGGTTGAGGCAAAGATAAGGAGAATGGAATTATTTGCTAAAAATATTCCTAAAAAAGACAAAGAGAGAGCTGTTGAAGCAGTAAGAGAATATAAAAAAGAGTCTTGGGAAAAATACTTAAAGAAGCACAAAACTAAGGAAAGGGCAGAAAAACAATTTATAAAAGATTTTAACATAAATTTAGTATGATTATTTTCTAAATGCTGACTTGAGCTTTTTGTTTAATTTATCCTCATTAGATTCAAAATTTCTAGCATCTAATCCCAAAAAAGTAGCCAATTTTCTGAACTCTCTATCATTAGAATAAACAATCTCAATATCATTGGATAAGCAATATGCTAAAATGAATTTATCTATTTCACCAGCTCTAGATTTTGTCTTCTTTGCTTTACTCCTCACTAATTGTATATTATTTTTTCCAATATTCGGATTATCATCAAGTTGTATTTTATTTTCTTTTAGAAATTTGTTTATTGCTTTTTTAGTTTCTTCTTTATCTTTGTACATCCCATCATAGGGAGATTTATTTAATAAAACTCCTAACACTTCATCATAAATTATATTATTAATCCATACTATATTTTCTTCATCAAAAATATCTAAAACATCTTCTCCGTATTTTTCTTTTTTATACCACATCATAAAAATTATAGGATTAGCATCAAGCAAAATCTTTTTCTGAGGCAGTATTAAATTACCATCTTCATCTACTTTTAAATGCAATCTCTCAATAGTAACTTGATGGCTACTTTCCAATTTCATCACGATAAATATATACTTTTAACTATTATAAATATTAGCCTACGCAAATATAGATTTTAGACCTGATCTTCATTAAAATTAACTTTTTGTGCAAAACCAATCCATCCGAAATCTTTATATATAGAATTAACGCCGTTAATTTATGTTACAGCCACAAGAGATAGAAGTTTTATACATAATACCTGCAATAAGAAGAGAATTAGCCAAAGCTTTAATCAAATTCAGCTTATCCCAAAAAGCAGTAGCCCAAATATTAGGAATAACACCAGCAGCGATCTCCCAGTATATTTCAGAAAAAAGAGCTAAAGAAGTCAAGTTTAATGAAGAATTCCAAAAACTAATAGATGAATCAGCAAAAAAAATAGCACAAAACCACTTTTTAGTCATACAAGAGATTAATGAATTATGCCGTGATTTTAGAAAATCAGACTTAATCTGCCAGGTTCATAAGCAATTAGACACTTTTGACAACAAAATTTGTGATTATTGTAAAAGATAGGAGGGAAAAATGGAAACAATACAGCAAAGTAAAATTACAGAAGATACTCTCATAGGAGAGATAGTAGACAAATTTCCTGCTGCAGTTGAGCCTTTAATGAAAACAGGAGTTCACTGCATAGGCTGCGGAATATCGCCAATAGAAACTTTAGGGCAGGGTCTTAGAGGGCATGGGATGACAGATGAACAAATAACTAAAATAGTAAAAACCTTAAATGAGGCAGTTGAAAGATCTGAAAAGTCTTCTGAAGGAATAACAATAACTGACAAGGCTGCTGACAAAATAAAGCAGCTGCTAAAAGCAGAAAACAGGGAAGGCCAGGGATTTAGAGTTGAGGTTTCCTCAGGAGGATGTTCTGGATTACAATATATCTTTGACTTTGACGAGTCACCAAAAGAGAATGATGAGGTTTTTGAAAAAAATGGAGCTAAAATCTTCATAAACAAGGATACACTTGAAAAATTAAAAGGAATTACAATTAATTATGTTGATTCATTGCAGGGTTCTGGTTTTAAGATTTCAAACCCAAATGCAGCAGGAACCTGCGGTTGCGGATCATCCTTTTATTAAAAAATGGAAACTTCATTTCAGGAAACCAGAGAATTTTTAGACAAGCCATCTACTTTGAAGTATGCTTATAAGGCAAAAGAAGGCATTAATGAAGATGTTGTAAGGGAAATCTCCAAAGATAAGACTGAACCTAAGTGGATGCTTGATTTCAGATTAAAATGCCTGGAAATTTTCAACAAACTGGAAACACCTAATTGGGGGCCTGATTTGTCTGATTTAGATTTGAATAAAATAACTTATTATGTAAAGCCTGAAGCAAGAAAAAACTCCAAAGACTGGAAGGATGTTCCTGAAGATATTAAAAAAGTTTTTGATAAATTAGGAATTCCAGAAGCAGAAAGAAAAACCTTGGCAGGAGCAGGAGCCCAATTTGAGTCTGAAGTTGTGTATCATAACATAAGGGAGGATTTAGCAAAACAAGGCGTTATTTTCGTTGATTGCGATGTTGCTTTAAAAGAGCATGAAGAATTATTTAAAAAATATTTTATGAAATGTGTTCCGCCAACTCTGCATAAATATGTTGCCTTGCACGGGGCATTTTGGAGTGGAGGAACTTTTATTTACATTCCAAAAAATGTAAAAGTTGACATGCCTCTGCAAGCATACTTTAGAATGAATTCCGCCGACATGGGGCAATTTGAACATACTTTAATTATTGTAGATGAAGGCGCCGAACTTCACTATGTTGAAGGATGCTCTGCCCCTCAATATAACAACAATTCACTTCATGCTGGATGTGTAGAAATCTTTGTTCATAATAATGCAAGGATGAGATATTCAAGTGTTGAAAACTGGTCAAAAAACACATACAACTTAAACACAAAAAGGGCTTTTGTTGAAAAAAATGCAGTAATGGAATGGGTAACTGGCAATATGGGATCAAAACTTAGTATGGTCTATCCATGTTCAATGTTAAAAGGAGAAAATTCAAGAGCAGATCATCTATCGATTGCTTTTGCAAACAAAAACCAAAATCAGGATGTTGGAGCTAAAATCTATCATTTAGCTAAAAATACATCTTCAACAATAGTAAACAAAAGCATTGCCAAAGGAGGAGGAATTGCTTCTTACAGAGGATTGGTCCATATCAATAAAAATGCTATTCATTCAAAATCTAATGTCCAATGCGACGCTTTGATGACAGATAATGAGTCAATATCAAACACAATTCCTTACATGAAAAGAGAAAATAAAAAATCCTCAATAGAGCATGAAGCTACTGTCTCAAGAATTGGAGAAGAGCAGTTGTTCTACTTGATGTCCAGAGGAGTATCAGAAGAGGAAGCGAGAAAAATGATTGTTTCCGGATTTATAGAGCCGATAATAAAAGAGCTGCCAATAGAGTATGCAGTAGAGATGAATAAACTAATAGAGATGGAGATGGAGGGCTCATTAGGTTGACAGCCTCAAATTTTACATATGGAATTAAATACACTAAAACAGAAGTCTATAGAAGCTTTTTCAAAGTTGCCAGACTATAACTTTAAGTATGGCTTGAACATTACTTTAAATCCGCCTAAATTAAATTTAAATGAAATAAAGAACTCTCTGGATTCTACTTCATACATACATTGCCCATTAAACGTAATATTAAAGTCAAAAAAAGACAAGGATTCTTTTGATTATCTTAATTCAGTTATTCCTTTTAACACAAACAAGTTTACTTCCCTGCATTATTCTGAATTAAATGACTTTATGTTTATTACAATACCTAAAGGCTCCCAAAATAAAGAACCAATTGTCCTGAATAATGATACCAGCAAAAACACCTTTTCTCATGTTATTGTCTTGGCAGAGGAAAATTCCAAAATAACAATTATTGACAAGGACTTTTCAGAAAAAGAGTCTGATTATTACAGTAAATGTGTTGAATTAATACTAAAAGACAACGCTAAAATTAATTATATTCACTTGCAAAATTTAAAAAATAACAGATTTAATTTTTGTCTTAAAAAAGCCAAAACATCCAAAGACTCCAATGTTAAATGGTTTGATTTATTTACTGGCTCTGACTTTTGCGTTTCAAGAACAGAATCTAATCTGGAAAAGGAAGGCGCATCAACAGATTCATTGGGTGTTTTTATTGGTACTAATAACCAGCAATTTGATGTTAATAACTCAACAAAGCATGTTGATCCCTATACAGTTTCAAATATAAGGGTAAAAAATGTCTTTGACGACAATTCTAAATGCATTTACAACGGATTAATCAGAATTGGAAAAAACGCTTTTAAATCATCAGGATATCAAAAAGCAGATGCATTAACCTTGAATGAAACAGCTGAAGTTGACGCTGTTCCTCAATTGGAAATTGAAAATCATGATGTAAAATGCTCCCACGGAACTACAATGGGGGAAATTGACAAATCCCAGATGTTCTACCTTATGTCAAGAGGACTATCTGAAAAAGAATCCAAACAAATAATTGTTTCCGGATTTATAGAGCCGATAATAAAAGAAATTCCAATTGAAGAGATTAAGGATGAAGTAACTGAATTAGTTAAAAATAAAATAAAATGAATGTTAAAAAAGACTTTCCAATATTTGAAAACAATGAAGGATTGATTTACTTAGACTCATCTGCAACTTCTCAGTCACCAAAACAAGTAATTAATGCTATAGCTGATTTCTACAATAAATACAAATCTAATATCCACAGAGGAGTCTATGATTTAAGTGAGATGTCCACAGAACTGTACGAAAAATCAAAGGAAAAATGCGCATCTTTCCTAAACTGCAATCCTCAGGAAATAATTTACACCAAAAATGCTACAGAAGCATTAAATTTAGCAGCTTATTCACTAACTTCTGACTTAAAGGAAGGGGATGAAGTTTTAGTGACAGAAATGGAACATCACAGCAATTTTGTTCCATGGCAACAATTGTGCAAGTCAAGAAATTTAAAATTTTCGGTAATTAAAGTAAATGAAGATTTTACTTTAGAAAATATTGAAAATAAAATAACTGAAAAAACAAAAATTTTGGCTTTAACCCATGTTTCTAATGCAACAGGGAGTGTAAATGACATAAAAGAAATATGCAAATTAGCTAATGAGAATAATATTATTACAGTTATAGATGGATGCCAGTCTGCGCCTCATAAAAAAATAGATCTTAAAGACTTAAATTGTGATTTTTTTGCATTTTCAGTGCATAAAATGCTTGGTCCAATGGGATTAGGAATATTGTTTGGTAAAGAAAAACTCTTAGAAAAATTATCCCCTTTCCTTTACGGAGGAGATATGATAAGGGATGTCAGAATTGATGATACTGATTTTAATGATATTCCATGGAAATTTGAGGCAGGAACTCCTAATGTTGCTGCAGCAGTGGGATTTTCAGCAGCTATTGATTACTTAAATAAAATTGGGATGGAAAACATTGAAAAATATGAAAATGAATTAAAAGAATATGCTTTAGAAAAACTTTCAGAAGTAGAAGGAATTAAAATCTACAAGCCAAAAAGCCAGGCAGGAATAATTTCCTTTAATCTTTACAATAATGATAAATTGATACATCCTCATGATGTGTCTGCAGTATTAAATGACAAAAAAATTGCCATAAGGTCAGGACACCATTGTGCTCAAGTTTTGATGGACAAATTAAAAGTTCCTGCAACATGCAGAATAAGCTTTTATATTTACAATACAAAAGAGGATATTGACAAAGTTGCTGAAGCTTTAAAAGAAGCCAGGAAGGTGTTTAATTAAAATGTCAATTTACAGAGAAAATATAATGGATAACTATAAAGAGCCAAGAAATTTTGGCAAATTGGATAGTTACAACATTGAATACTCTGACCAAAACCCATTATGCGGAGATAAAGTCCATATTTATCTAAAAGTAGAGGGTGGAAAATTAAAAGATATTAGATATGAGTCAGAAGGCTGTGCAATTTCAATAGCAACTGCATCGATATTATCAGAGGCTATCAAGGGCAAGAACATCGAGGATATTAAGAATCTTGAAAGAAATGATATTTTAGATATGATAGGAATAAAATTAACTCCAATGAGAGTAAAATGCGCAATGCTTTCATTGGTTGCAATTAAGAAAGGGCTGAATAAAAATGAAGCTTAAAGTAGAAAATATAACAGCAGAAGTAGAAGGAAAGGAAATTATAAAAAACATTAACTTAGAAGTTAATCAGGGAGAAGTTGTAGCTTTAATGGGTCCAAATGGCTCCGGAAAGACAACTTTAAGCAATGTCTTGATGGGAAACAAAAATTATGAATTAAAAAAAGGCAAAATAATTTTAGATGATAAAGACATTACAAATTTAACAACAGACAAAAGGGCAAAAGAAGGTTTATTTTTGTCATTCCAGCATCCTCCAGAGATTTCAGGCGTGACAATTTCAAGCTTTATTAGATCTGCAGTAAATTCAAGAAGAGAAAACAAACTTTCAGTAATTGATTTTAAAAAAATATTAAAGGAGAATATGGATTTTTTGGGAATAGATGAAAGTTTTGCGAAAAGATACTTAAATGAGGGTTTTTCAGGTGGAGAAAAGAAAAAAATGGAAATTTTGCAGCTACTAATGCTAAAGCCAAAAATAGCCATTTTAGATGAGGCAGATTCAGGGACAGATATAGATGCATTGAAAATTATAGCTAAAGGTATTAATAAAGCTAGAGAAAATGGAACAGGAATTTTAATAATTACCCATTACCAGAGAATATTAAATTATGTCCACACAGACAAAGTAAATGTTTTAATTAATGGAGAAATTAAAAAAACTGGTGGAAAAGAACTGGTAGATCAATTAGAGAAAGAAGGCTATAAATTAATATGATATACTTAGACCATTCATCCTGTACTCCAGTAAGAAAAGAAGTTCTAAAAACAATGCTGCCTTATTTCTCAGAAAGATTTGGCAATCCTTCAAGCTTAAACAATCCTGGAAAAGAAGCTAAAGAAGCCTTAGATAATGCAAGGGAAAAAACTGCAAAAGTTTTAAACTGCTCTTCATCAGAAATTATTTTTACTTCTACAGGAACAGAGTCTATTAACTTAGCTTTAAAGGGGCTGTATAAAGACAAAAAACACATCATAACCCAGAAAACAGAGCATCCTGCTGTATTAGAAACATGCAAATTCCTAGAAACCCATGGTTTTAAAGTAACTTATTTGGATGTTGATAAAGATGGAATAATCAATCTAAGTAAGTTAGAAAATTCAATAATAAAAGACACTTTCTTAATTTCAATTATGTATGCAAACAATGAAATTGGAACTATACAGGATGTAAAAGCAATAGCTAAAATTGCACATAAGCACAATGTTCTTTTTCATACAGATGCCTGCCAAGCTTCTTTATTAAATCTGGATGTTAAAGACTTAGGTGTTGATTTGCTTACTATTAATTCAACTAAATTGTATGGACCAAAAGGCGCTGCTTTGCTTTATAAAAAAAATAGCATTAAGATGAAATCAGTGATGCAAGGCGGTGGCCAGGAAAATAATTTAAGGTCTGGAACACATAATATTCCTGCTATAGTTGGTTTTGCATCTGCTCTGGAATTAATACAAAAAGAAAAGGACAAAGAAAATAAAAGATTAACTGAATTAAGAAATAAAATAATCCAAAGAATACTAAAAGAGATTCCAAATACTGAACTAAATGGTCATAATGAAAAAAGATTAGCAAACAATGTAAACATTTATTTTAAAGATATAGAGGCTGATTCTTTATTATTGAAATTAAATGATAATGAAATTTATGCTTCTATTGGTTCAGCGTGCTCTTCTGCTAAATCAGAGCCTTCTCATGTTATTAAGGCAATTAAGGGGGAAAAGGCAGCTAAAAATTCTATAAGGTTTTCATTGGGAAAATTAAATAAAGAAAGTGATGTTGATGTTCTAATTGAAACTTTAAAAACATTAGTAAAATGAATTATAAAATAGTAAGATATGGCAAAAAAAACCTGTTCCAATAATTCTTTATTTAGTAAAGAAATAATCAAAGGATAAAATTAAATCTTCTTTCAACTATTGGGATTTTAGCTTTTTCTTTCTTCCTTAATTTAATTAAACCTAATCCCTCTAAATACTTAATATCCCTGTCAACGGACTCAAAAGGTCTTTCCAATTCTTTTGCCAGTCCAGATATAGAATGTATTTTTTCATTTCTTATTGTGAATATCAGTCTTATTCTTTCAGGGCTGAAAACTTTGCTGAATGTTTTTGGGGTTAAGACTAATTCAGGATGCCTTGATTTGATTTTTTCCCCTTTTTCTACAGCATCCCAGAACTTTGTTCTTTCCTTTTTTTCCTTTTTTATGTTAGTAATAATCCTTATTCTAACACTTCCAGCTTTTAACATTTTTTACATCCTCCTTAATTTTTAGAGCTTATTTTTAAGCATTCTGCCCAATTTTATTACATAATCTTCAATATCTTTTAATCTCAAGTTAATTTCTTTAACCTCTTTTTTGTCTATTCTATGGATGTGCATTTTCGATATCTTAAATTTATGCTTTGTATTATCTGCTCTTACAACTGGAATCCAGTTTCCTCTTTTAAACACCATATACTGGCATTTTATCTTGTATCCAAATGGATATTCTTTCCTCTCCGCCTTGATTACCTTTATAGCAAGCCTTTCTGTTTCTGTTAATAAGTAATCTCTGTTTAGTATTATTTTCACCATATCCAATCGTGCTTAATTCACCTGCCTTTTTAACATATAACATCCCAAGTTATATAACCTATAAAGTTATATATAAACTTTTCTCTTTATTATGCTCTTTCATGAATCGAATTAAATTTATATACTCCACCCCATTCTAATCTGCTACTCAATATTAAGGACCTATAGTATAACCTGGATTAGAACGCGACCTTGCGGAGGTTGAAATCAGGGTTCAAATCCCTGTAGGTCCGTTTCTAAACAAAAATATTAAAAGGGCTTGTAAATCATTATTTATATAAAGGGCCTATAGCTTAACCCGGATAAGAGTCTTCGGCTTCGGTTATTTAGAGGAAACCGAATGATGCAGGTTCAAATCCTGCTAGGCCCGTTTTTTTCAAAATGGCAAAAAAAGAATCTCAAGGGTTAACTGTAAAAAAGGATGAAGATATATCTGAATGGTATACTCAGGTAATTCAAAAAGCTGACATGGCGGACTATACCATGGTATCAGGATGTATTGTATTCAAGCCTAATTCTTATGAAATATGGGAAAGAATTAAAGATGAAACAGATAAAAGATTAAAATTAATGGGGATAAAAAATTCTTACTTTCCCCTATTGATTCCAGAAAGTCTATTGACAAAAGAAAAAGAGCATGTAGAAGGATTTTCTCCAGAGGTAGCATGGGTAACTGAAGGAGGGGGTAAAAAACTAAATGAAAAGTTGGCAATAAGGCCTACATCAGAAACAATAATGTATGATTCCTACTCAAAATGGATAAGAAGCTGGAGAGATTTGCCTTTAAAATTATGCCAGTGGAATAATGTAGTAAGATGGGAATTTAAGCATGCAGTGCCTTTCTTAAGAACAAGGGAATTTTTATGGGTAGAGGGGCATACTGTTTTTGCAGCCAAAGAAGAAGCTGAAAAAGAGATGAAAGATATTATGGAATTGTGGCAGTTAATCTGCAACGATTACTTGGCATTACCTTCATTGGCAGGCCAAAAAACTGAAAAAGAAAAGTTTGCAGGTGCAGAATATACACAGACTTTGGAATTCTATCTGCCAAGCGGAAAAGCTGCCCAAGGACCTGACGCTCATTTTGACGGTCAAAAATTTGCAAAGGCATTTGACATTAAATTTTTAGATAAAAATGAAAAAGAGCAGTATGCTTACCAAAATACGTGGGCAATAACAACAAGAATGCTCGGTGTTATGATAATGGTTCATGGAGATGACAGGGGATTAATAATACCTCCAAAAATAGCTCCTACACAAGTTGTGATAGTTCCAATATTGACAAAAGATGACAAGGAAAATGTATTAAAAAAAGCTTCAGAAATAAAAGAGGGATTAGAAAAAAAATTCAGAATTTACTTGGATGACAGGGAAAATTATTCCCCTGGATGGAAGTTTAATGAATGGGAGTTAAAAGGAATTCCAATAAGATTAGAAATTGGTCCAAAAGACATAAAAAAAGATCAGGTTGTACTAGTCAGAAGAGACTTAAATACAAAAAAAGAGATAAAAATATCTCACTTAAAAGATGAGGTTGAAGCTTTATTGGAAACAATCCAAAAATCTTTGTTTATGAAGGCAAAAAAGCTTCTTAATGACAATATTGCAGAAGTTAAAAACTGGAAAGAATTTGAAGATGCTGTTAAAAATAAAAAAATAGTAAAGGCTAATTTCTGCAATGTGACAGAATGTGAAGATGAAATAAAGTCTAAATTAGAAGGTGCTAAAGCATTAAACATTCCTTTTAATCAGGAAGGATTGGAGAAAAATTGCGCTCATTGCGGAAAAAAAGCTAAAGTTATAGCATACTTCGCTAAATCCTATTAACTAATCTCCTGAATAACAATGCAATTTTTTTAAATAAATTAACATCTTCTATATTAATATTAACGGTTGCTATAGTTTCATACTTATTGCCATTCTTATCTTCATAAGTTATTTTTATATCAACATCATTGCTTCCAACTTTTAAATTAAAGGCATAGAACGGCAAAATTATGGTCTGTCCTGTGTCAAATTCCTTTATTTCTAATTCTCCGATGTTATTTCCAACATTTATCACAGCATTATATACTATTGTATCTGGCTGGATAAAGAAGCTTAGATTGCCGATTTCATCATATTTCAATGGCTTGGAAATTTCAATGTCTTTTATTTCAATATTAGGTATTTTCAAAAACTTAAAATCAGGATAACTATATTTTACAAAATCGGAGCTTTTGGCCACTACGAATATGTCTTCTGCTATTCCATCTTTTAAAAACTTTAACTCTTTTTCTTGGCTGACTCCTAAGTCTAAATACCTGCAGTCTTTCTCAAGGCAGACCTGCAGATTGCTTATTTTTCTGCTTCCATCATTTTCAACTTTGCATGTAAATTCCCCCTGCTCATATTCATAATATTCATCTTTATCACTTATACATTCCAATAAGAGCAATGATGTGTCTTTCCCATTTTCCTCTAATCTTTCTACTCTGCTTTCTGCCTGCTCCAGAGTATAAGGCTCAAAGTTTGCTGAATATTTCAGAATATCCTGGTCTAACCTGCCAAAAGAGTCTTTTACTTCTATTGTAGAGGTATAAACAAATTCTTTTTCTCCTTCAGGGATTTCTATTATAAAATAAACATCTTTCTGGCTTTTTGGTTTTAAAGAAACTGATATTGAACTGTCGCCTTTTAATCCAGGAGCTTTAGAAACATAGATTGTTGAAGCTACATAAAAATTATTGTTGTTCTTTACAGTCGCTCTTAAAGGAACATAGCTGTTAAATTTAACTTCATCTTTTAAAAGCTGAGCTTCTATCTCTATTGGAGATGTAAAAGTTCCTCCTTTGCTTAATAAATTAACTTTTATATCAAGCTCTCCTGTCTCAACATCAATATCTCTTGATCTCCATGTGTATTTTATAGCTGGTTCGCTGGAATCAAAAGAATTTTTCATTTTAATATGGCCTGGATCAATATATCCATACTGGCCGAATGTAGGATCATAAGGAACCCATCCTATGCCTGGAAAGTAGACTTCTGCCCAACCGTGAGGCCCCCAGTCAAATAATGTGTTTGTATATACCATTCCAGAGATGAATCTTGCTGGTATTCCCAAGCTCCTTGCCATAGAAATAAATAAGTTAGTCATCTCATCACAAACACCCTGTCTATTGTCCAAAACCCATTGTGAATCCTGTACAGACTTTTCTGTCAAAGAATTTAGGTCATATTCTATGTTCTCATTATTCCATTTTGCAAGTTTGTAAACAACACTAAATAGATCATCATCCCCAGAAGCAATCTCTGAAGCTTTTTTGCTTATTTCATTTGTAATAACTATCTTTTCTCCAGGCTTAACATATTGGATTAAATTAGAATCTAAATCCTGAATAGGGAACTTTATTTTATTTGTAATTATTGGAAATTGATTATTCACTCTTACTTTGGCATTATATCCGAATTCAAGCCTTCCAGTATTTTTGTCTTTCCATACATAAACAATCTCTTCATCTTTTTCAGCAGTTGATGCCCCTTCATTATGAATTAAATTTAAATCTGAAATGCTCTGCTGTTCGCTGTCAAACGGTTTAAATATTAATCTTGTAGTCATTTCATCCAGCAGAGGACTGCTTCCATCTGATAAAACATCAATTGTCGAAGTAGTTTTAACCAGAACATCCACATTTCCTTGATTAAGAAAATTCTCTACAGCTTCCTGCTGTGCATTCACGCTTCCGATTAACAAGACAAAAATTAATATAGATAACAGTCTTTTCATTAAAAATAATTAAAGTGCATCATTATTTAAGTTTATCTAACTCTTTTTTTATCTCTTGAATAAAATTATCAAAGTCCTCTTTCTTTACTCCTGCACCACATGCATACAAATGACCCCCTCCATGTCCGGGAACTTTCTTAAGAACTCTTTCTAATATATCCTTGACTTTTATTTTTGGATCATGGCTTCTTAAGCTCATTTTCATATTACCATTGTGCTCTCTCGCCATTATGACTAATTTATCTTTCTTCATAAACTGCACATTGTTAGAAAGGTAGGATGTGAAGCTTACATCTCCAGCTGAATAAACATAAAGGTGTAGTTTTCCCTCTGATTTTACTTTTAATGCATCCTCCAGCATTTTGTCAAAAAGCCTTGTTTTTTGCATGGCATATTTATGGATAAATTTTCCTTTAGAAGTTTCATCCTTTAAGATTTCATAAGGGCTTTCTATATTGCCAAGTATATTCGCGTTTCTCATAGCATCAGATACAGTTCCTTTTAAAATAAAGTGAAATATTTTGATTAATTCTCCAATAGGCTGTTTGAAATTAGCTTCTCCAGGATCTTTAATTTTTTTATCAAATAAATCAGGATATTTTTTTGCGAATTCTCTTGCAAATTCCGGAATGTACCAGTCTGCTATTGTTCCTACAGTTGCAATCCATAAACTTCCTTTAGTAATTTTATAACACCAGTAGGTTGTAGGCCTGTTATCATCTTTATCTTTTATTTTAGGATTAAAATATTTAACTCCTTTTCTTTCCATAGGAGGGTGGTGGTCTATCCATACTATAGGAACATTAACTTTATCTATAAATTCCTGAGAAACATCAAAAATATCCAGAACGAAAACAATGTCTGGCTTATTTTCATCAACTTTTCTTATATACTTTTCTCCAAGATTTTCCCCCCTTTCAAAAATAACTCCTTTGCCTTTTCCCATGTATTTTTTTAATAATAAGAAGGAGCTTAGTCCATCAGGATCTGCATCAAAGAAAATCAAAGGGTTCTCTGCTTTGTCCAAATAGCCCTTAATTTCATCCAGCTGTTTTTTATCTATCATATTTGTTTTTAATAAAAAAGTATTTAAAAGGCTTTCCCCTATAAGAAGGGATGAAAATACTAAGGGAAAAAGAGGCTGAGGATTTTCTGGAAAAGCAAAAATTTCCAGTATCCAACAGAGGTATTGCAAAAAATTTAGATGATGCGTTTAAAATAGCAAATAAAATAAGATATCCTATTGCCCTCAAGATACAAGGCAGGAAAATTATCCATAAATCAGAAACTGGCGGAGTTATTCTTGATATAAGAAACGACAAAGAGCTGGAAAAAGCTTTCAGTAAAATAAAAAAAATAAGGGGCTTTGAAGAAGCGATGATTCAGGATTATAAAAAAGGCAGGTTTCTGATACTGGGCATTAAAAAAGACGCTGTTTTTGGCCATGTGGTATTAGTAGGCTCAGGCGATGTTTATACAGAAATATTAAAAGATACTTCTTTAAGAATATGCCCTATAGAAAAAAGAAATGCTGATGAAATGCTGAAAGAGTTAAAAGTCTATCCTATTTTAAAAGGAGTTAGGGGGGAAAAGCCAGTTAATTTCAATCTGTTAAAGAAAATTATTGTAAAAGCATCTCAATTGCCTAAAAAATACCCAAAAATAAGCGAATTAGACATTAATCCTCTAATATTGACTAATAATGATGTTTTAATTGCAGATGCTAGAATTGTTTTTGATTAAATTTCCTTAAAACAAAATCCACATCATCTTGTTTCCAGCCTGATTGAATCAGCAGATTTCTTACTTCTGTTTTTTCGTATCCAGATTTCAGAGCATTTTCTATGTATTTTTCCAACTCATCATAATTTGTAACAATCTCCTTTCTTTGCTCTTTTCTTGGCTCTTCTGCAATAACTTTTTGCTCTTTCGCAGGTTTTTTTTCAAATTTTTTCTTTACTATTATAAAACCAGAAAATATTATGCCTAAAGAAAATACTGCAATTAATATTATCAGAAGCAAATTAAAAGAGCTTTTTTTAGGTATGCAGACTCCAATATCACAATAAGCATTCTTGCTGCATTTAATATCAGCAGGGCAATTGCTGCAGTCTTCTCCAAGCTGCCTTATTGAATCACCGCAAAATCCTCCGCTTTCATGAGCAATAACATCACTTGGTATTTGCTGGGTGGGCTGAACAGTGCTTTTTTCTGCCAAAGTTTTATCTCCAGTCTGCTCCTCTTGCTGATTTTCTGTATTTTGGTCCTCTACTACAACCTCTCCATTAAGCTCAAAATCTCCAAGATCATCTTTTTCTAATTCTTCAAAAATGTCCTCTACTGCCAATCCAGTTATGAAATTATAATTAGAAAGATACCACATAAAGACAAAAGCCAGTAATATAAAAGTTAAAGTTATCTTTTTACCCATACATTCTATTTAATAGTTTAATATTTAAAAATATCTATATCTTTAAATACTTATTAAATCCGTTCCAATTATGGTATTAAAGGAAATAATAATTCTGGCAATAATATTAGTGTTGCTTTATGTCTTATTCAATTTAGATAAAATTAAAATAACAAAATCTTTTACAGCTAAAAATAGGCTGGCTGTGTTAATATCTATAATTCTTTTGCTGATAATAGGGCCAGTGATAATAGCAGCCATATTAACCCTTGTGTCAGTATTTGTAACAATAATCTTAGTGATAATATTTATATCAATAATAATGTTTTTGTTTTACTCTTTTTTTTCAAAAAATAAATTTAAAAGAATTAAGCTCATTTAGCTTTTCTTAAATTTGCCCTTAGGCTTGGTCTTACTTTTTCAGCGCCCTTGCCTTTTATTCTTAATCCTCTGCTCTTTCTTCCTGCAGAAGTCAGACCTCTCCAGACTCTTCCCCTATGCTTTCCAGATGATATCCATCCCAAATTTTTATCGCTCTTTACAGAAGGATGGCTTGGAATTACCATAATAATCTCATACCATTTATGCTTGCCGTCTTCAGCAACCCAGTAGCTTCCCAAAACTTCAGCATTAGTGTATTTTTTATCTGCCCTTTGCTCTGCTATTGCCTGATAGCTTCTGCTTACAATTTTTCTGCCAGTAGCTCTTTTGCTTCTTCTTCCTGATTTTAAGCTCCTTCTCCTCATTCTTCCTCCTCTAAGAACTCTGACTCTAACTGGAAAAATCCCTTCTTTTGCCTTATAACCCAAGCTTCTTGCTCTATCTAATCTGGTAGGTCTTTCTATCTTAACAACAGAATTGTCCCTTCTCCACTGAATTAGCCTGGACTGATACAAATTACCTAAATTTTCCTTAGGCTTCTTCCAAGTTTGCCTTATATGCTGATAAATTCCCATAAAACTCTTTTATCAATATAAAAATACTATTTATAAGGTTTGCTTTTTCAAAAGAAAATCAAGAGTAAGCTGGATAATCCTGTTAAAATAAAGGCTGCTGAAAAGCTCTGAATGAAAAGCATAAACACTAACAGGAATAAAGCCCCCATATGGAGTATAATCTCCCTAAAGGCAATATACTCTATAGGATTTCCTTCTGCAGCCCTGTCATAAGATAATGCATCAAATGGCACTAGAATGACTGCGCTAGTAATCATATCCAAAGATGCTATGCTAAACACTTGCAATGCTGTCTGTATTGGAGTCCTTACAAACCATGTAAATGAATGCATTATAGAGCCTGCACTTATCAGAGTTCTTTTATCAACCTTATCGCTCCATCTGCCAACAATAATAAAAAAAACTACCCCTAATAATGTGGCAAAACTAAACAAAGAACCAAGAGAAAGGTATGTTCCTAGAATAAAAAATACAAAAATTGGCCATAAAAGAGTAAATGATCTTGCTCTAATGCCCATGCCAAAAAGCCCCAAGCTTTCTTTAAGTTTAATCCTTCCAAATATTTTTTTATAGTCATAGTGGTATCTTTTGAATACATCTCTGCTTAAAAACAAAGGAATTGTGCTGAATATCATCAAAATACTTACCAATATAAATAAAGATTCAAAACTAAAAAAAGTTAAGATCAATCCCCCTAGTATAGGACCAAATAAATTAATTCCTTTTGGAATCACCATCCAAATGCTAGCCTCTTGACCCCTGTATTTTCTATGGCTGGATCTTACAAAATTCGCGTGAAATCCCATCCAATAGAGAGAAGCGGAAATACCATCGAAAAATGCTGCCAGATAAAAATAAGGCAGAATCCCTTGTTTCATAGTTACTAGGAACATTAAATAAACAATCGTAAGGAATACTCCTAATAAGATGGTGTGTTTCGCCCCAATCCTTGCCAGGACTTTTCCGCTGAAAAAAGATGAAAGAATCCATACAACTTCTGCAATAATAAAAAATAGCAGCACTGATTTTAAAGGAAATCCAAGATCAATTAAAAGATATAATGGAATAAAAATTCCAAACATTGATAATGCAAGAGATTTTATAGTTAAAAAGAGATAAATTTCTTTAAGCTCTTTGTTTAATGGAAAGTTAATCAGCCTTAAAGTATACATAAATTGCCTCTTTTTTATTACTATCCTAGACTACAACTGCCATATATAAATTTTATCGATAAAGTATTTAAATGGTGATAACAAATTAAATTTTAGTATTTTAGGGGGTTTAACAATGGCAGATATGACTAAAAATTTATTCAAGCTTTTTGTCGGCTTATTAGTGATGTTAATGGGTATTTGGCTGATATTTACTTGGTCAGGAGATGTAGGCTATTTAATAAAAATATTATTCAAAGGCTCTATAGGTATTTTTGTAACCTTAGTTGGCTTAGGGATTGTATTATTGAGCTCATCTGCATTAAAGGGCTAAATAAACTGCTTTAATTTCATTTGTTCTTTCTTCTTTTTTAATAATTTGCTGTTAACTAGAATATTATTGATATCAATCTTAAAATTTCTCAAAGCTAATGCCCTTGCATAGTTTATCATTCCGGACTTGTCATCAAAAGTCTTAAATTCATTTTCCAAAGCTTTCCTGACTGACTCCCTTACAACCCATACTCCCAAACTTGCCCAGTATTCAGGCAATTCAAACCTTAAGACTAAAACAGAAGCCTGCTTTCTTGCTTCTTTCAAATATTCTAATACTCCTAATCTGGTAGAATAATATCCTCCTACTGTATTAGAGGCGTATTCTTTCCTTCCATAATAGTCCTCATAGTCTGTTGAGATATTCAGAACACTAGTCTGATTCCAGGAGCTTCCAGGAAGATACATCTCAAATAACTCAAACTCAAAGACCTCAGGAAATATCATAATCAAGTAATAATTTCCTAAAAAATTTCCAAAAAATAACTTATAGTCATCAATTGTGTTAAAATTTTTAATTTCCTTTGTTATTTCTTTTCCGATTACATCATCTGAAGCTGTTATAGACCATCTTGTTGGAACCAATTTTCTGTTTTTCTTTATGCCCAAAACACCAAGGCTTAATAGCTGGCTTAATTTGCTGTCTTCAAAGCCTTTTTTGTATAAGTAGTTAATTCCTTCAGAAGCCTTTAGATCATTGTCATTAATAACTTTTTCAACTTTATTATCCACTCTGACATTTTCAGTTATTTTAGCTTTCTTTAGCTCAGCTCTTGGTCCCATAGGCATATTGATGTTATCAACTTCAAATTTTAATTTTATTTTTTTCTTCAGTTCTATTTCAACATCAACAGGGTTTTTTCCTATCCCAATTTCTTTGGCAATGTCCAAAAATTTATCATTCATATTTTTAACTTCAGTCTGAAACCTTGAATTTATCAAAGATGCCCTTAAACCAACTATCTGCTCAATGTTATAATTATTTCTTGCCCAGTATTCCTGAGAATTATATTCCCATGAGTTTTCTACTATTGTGCTAGGGCTTAATATACCTACATTTACTTTTGGATAGGTTAATTTTGATCCGATAAATATTTGAGGAGGAGAATTCCCAAAAAATCCATTCATTTCCATATCAACATTCTTAAATAAAGTTGGAACATAAATTGGATTCTTCTTTCTGCTGACTAAAACATAATCAGGAATCTTAACCATGAGAGTTATAAGACTTTGAGATTTATATACATTTTCCAAAAACCTTTTAAACTAAACATATAAAAGTAAAATATGGCTATAATCACAATAACTGAAATTCTAGCATTAGTGATAGTTTCCTTATATTTAGGATTTATATTCTCAGGATTAATCTCTTACAGGATAAAAACAGCTTATGACTATATGCACAAAAGAAGGTTTGATTCAAGGGATTTTTGGTTCGCAGTTCTTGTAGCAGCTCCAGGAGTCATACTTCATGAACTTGCCCATAAGTTTGTAGGATTAGCTTTTGGTCTTGGTGCAGTGTTTGTGCCATTTTATGATAATTTAACTACTTTAATTGTAGCAGGATTTAGCATAGTTTTAAAGATTCTTGCATCTCCTTTTATTTTAATAGTTCCTGGATTTGTGAGTTTAACAGGCAATGTTACTCCTCCAATTTCACTACTAACAGCACTAGCAGGTCCTTCAGTCAATTTAATATTATGGCTTGGAGCAGCTTATATCCTAAAGAAGAAACATAATGTAAAAAGAAAGACGACAGCAGTCTTAAGCTTAACAGCTTTCATAAACAAATGGCTGTTTATTTTTAATATGCTTCCGATACCTCCTTTAGATGGCTCAAAGGTTTTATTTGGCTTAATAGGAATTATCTCTTAAAGACCTTTTTTAGTTTCTTAAGTGTAAATTTTCTTTTTCCTTTTTTAATAATTTTTTTCTTTTTTTTAGAAGCACCTTTTTTCTTAATGGCTTTTTTCTTTAATCTCTTTATTTTTTTAACTTTCTTAATCTTTTTCTTTTTTGCTTTTTTCTTAATCTTCTTGGCTTTTTTAGGTTTCTTTTTCTTCTCTTTTTTCTTTGGTTTTTCTTCGACTACAAAAGAGATTTTTCCAAGTTCACCGATTTCATCTTCCAATTTTTTTATCTGCTTATTTGTGCTTTCGATATTAACAATGTGTTTTTGCTCTTCCAAAACACTTCCGCATTCAGGGCATTTAAACTGGGATTCCATAGCATTTTCCAAAGTCATCCTTATGCAGCCAGAAGGGCATTTGTAAAAAGTCTCATGAGACTCGATATCAAGCCTTTTTTTTAGAATCTCCAGGCTTTGTCTTTTCATGCTAAGAATTAACTCTAAAGCCCTTCTTTCATTTAAGCTCCAAAAATAATTATACCATCCCTTTTTTTTGTCTTTTTTTCTTGTAAAAGTTACCAGACTATGCGAAGAAAGATCATAAAGAATCGATCTTACCTGATTAACAGTAAGCTTAAGTTTTTCTGCAAGCTTAAACTCCCCCAAAGTGCCTTTTTCTTTTATCAGAAGTATTAAAGGAGCAGCCTTATTTCCGACAATTTCTTTTGTCAATTCTTCTACCAGTTCATTGCTAATCTTCATGTAAAAATCCAAAGTAATGTTATAAGGGCTATATAAAAATCTTTTCTTTGGAGATACTTGATTTTAATCACCACTAAGGAATAATAAGAAAACCTTTATATAAATTTATTTCAGCATTTATATAAAAATAGGAGGTGTTTATTTGGCATTATTTAATTTAAGCAAGAAAAAGGAGATTAAAGAATTTCCTACATTTAAATTTTCAGAAGAGTCATCTCTTCCACCATTACCACCAAAAACTTCTTTTCCGAAATTCCCTGAAATTTCAAGGGAAGGTTCTAATCTCGAGCCATTGGAAATACCATTAAGGAGACCTCCAATGATTCATGAGAAAGACATAGAGAAAAAGATTCCGCTTTTTGTCAAGATTAATAAGTATAAATCTGTAGTTTCTTCACTGCACCATATTAAAGAAAAGGTTCAAGAAGCTGAAAATATTTTGCATAAGCTTGATATTATAAAATCAGAAGAGGATAGAGAGCTAAATTCTTGGCATGAAAATGTTGGTGAAATAAAGGACAGGCTTTTGGATATTGACGAAAAGTTATTTGAAGTTGATTAGGCATGGCTAAGGAAAAACTGTCAAAGTCGCAGGGAGTAATGCACGTACAAATAGAAGGTCCTATAGATTTAAGGAAACAGATTCTAAATACAGCAATAAGCTCTGCTGAGATTCTAAAACATTATGAAGTTATAAGGGAAATAAAACACAGGAAAAAACAGTATCAGGAAAAGCTTAACGAAGTTCTTGCTGAAATAAACGAGCTAAAGGCAGTACTGGAAGATAGTCTGCCAGAAGTTAAAGACTTAGAGCATAAAAAACCAAAATATACAGCTCCAATGACTCCTTTACCAAAGCCTAAAGAAGAAAAGCAAAAGTTAGAGAAAAGATCATTTAAAAAACAGAGATCTCCCCATAGAAGCCCATTAGAAAAAGAGATAGAAAGTATGAGAAGAAAGCTCGAATTGCTATAATCAAAAAATTTATATAAACACATCTTTCTTTTTTATTATGTTAATAGATAAAGAGATGAAGTTAAAGTTTAAAGAGACTGCCTCTAAAGATCCTGATAAGTATTACTCAACGAGAGTATTAAAAGAAGAGGGATTTAAGAGAAAACAGTGCCCAAAATGCCGAACTTTTTTTTGGACAGCAGCAGACTCTGAAACATGCGACAATCCAGAATGTTCTGGGGGGTTTAGGTTTATTGATAATTCTCCATCCAAGTATAAACTGGATTATATTGAAGTGTGGACAAAATTTTCAAAGATATTTAATAAACTTGGTTATACTCCTATTCCAAGATATCCTGTTGCTGCAAGGTGGAGAGAGGATACTGATTTCGTCCAGGCATCTATATATGATTTTCAGCCTTATGTAGTTTCTGGAGAAGTTGAGCCTCCTGCAAATCCTTTGACAGTGCCTCAATTATGCTTAAGGTTCAATGATATCGACAATGTTGGTTTAACAGGCTCTCATTATACTGGATTTGTTATGATTGGGCAGCATGCATTCATGCCACCAGAGAGGTATGATCAGGAAAAGTATTTTTCTGATATACATACATGGTTAAAAACTGGTTTAGGCATAAAAAATGAAGAGATTACATTCCATGAGGATGGATGGGCTGGTGGAGGGAATGTAGGTCCATGCATGGAGTTTTTCTCCAGAGGATTGGAATTAGGCAACCAAGTTTACATCACTCATGAGCAAACGCCTTCTGGATTGAAAGAGCTTAACTTAAAAGTATTGGACATGGGAATGGGTCAGGAAAGAAATGCATGGTTTTCCCAAGGAGCTTCTACAAGCTATGAAACAACATTTCCAACAGTTATTAAAAAATTAACCAAAGCTACAGATATAGAAATTGACAAGAATCTAATGAAGAATTTTCTTCCTTATTCAGCCTACTTGAATGTGGATGAAGCAAGCAACATCAAAAAAGTATGGATAGACATATCTCAAAAATTGAATGTTGATGTTAATGAATTAAGAAGCAAGATACTGCCTTTAGCAGCACTTTACTCTGTTGCAGAGCATTCAAGAGCTTTATTAGTGGCGATAGCAGATTCAGCTTTGCCATCAAATGTTGGGGGAGGCTATAATCTAAGAGTCATTTTAAGAAGAGCATTATCTTTCATAACAAAGTATAAATGGGATTTGAATTTATCTGATATTTGTGAGGAACATTCAAAATACCTAAAGCCTTTATTTCCTGAATTAAGAGAAAATCTTCCTCAAGTTCAGGAGATATTAGAGGTTGAAAAAAAGAAATATCTAAACACAAAGGAAAAATCGAGGCAGATTATTGGAGAGCTTCTTAAAAAAGACGTAACAGAGGATGTTTTATTAAAAATCTATGATTCTCAGGGCATTTCTCCGGAATTAATAAAAGAAGAAGCTGAAAAATTTAATAAAAAAATTCTTGTTCCTGAAAATTTCTATGCAAAGGTTTCAGAAATGCATGGGGAAAAAGATGAATTAAAAGAGGATGATAAAAAATCAAACATACAGATGAAAAGGCCGCCTGCAACCGAAGTTTTGTATTATGATGATCCTATTATAACAAGCTTCAAAGCAAAAGTCCTGAATATAATAAATGATAAATATGTAATTTTAGACAAGACTGCATTTTATCCCAGAGGAGGTGGGCAGGAGCCAGACTTGGGGTTGCTTGAAGATTCAGAGGTTATCAATGTCTTTAAGCAAGGAGATGTTATAATACATGAATTAAAAGAAACTCCAAAATTTCATGAATTAGAGGATGTTGCTGGAAAAGTTAATCTGATAAGAAGAAACCAATTAATGCAGCACCATACAGGAACCCATATAATAAATGCTGCTGCCAGAAAAGTTATTGGAAAGCATATTAATCAGGCTGGAGCATTCAAAGCAGAAGAAAAGGCAAGAATTGATATTACTCATTATGAGGCATTGACAAAGGAGCAAGAGCAGAAAATAGAGGAAGAGGCAAATAGAATTGTTGAAAGCTCAATAAAGGTTAAAAAAGATTTGATGCCAAGAAATGTGGCTGAAAAAGAATATGGGATGGGAATTTACCAAGGGGGCGCAGTTCCTGGAAAAAATTTAAGAATTATCAACATTATAGGAACAGATGTAGAGTGCTGTGGAGGGACTCATGCGAACAACACTTCAGAAGTAGGAAAGATAAAAATTCTAAGATCCACAAAAATATCAGACAGCATAGTAAGGATTGAATTTGTTGCAGGAGAGGCTGCTAAAAAAGAAGAAGAAAGGTATTCAGCAATATTGAGCCAAATGTCAAAGATGCTTAATGTTGCTTCAAATGAAGTGTTTTCTGCATCTAAAGACTTGTTTGAAAAATGGAAGTTAGGCAGAAAAGCCATTAAGAAAAAACAAAAAGTATTCTTAAAGGATTTAAAGCTAAAAATTCCTGATAAAGATGAATTTAATGATGAGGATACAGTAAAAAAAGTAGCAGCCATATTCAAAACCCAGCCAGAGCATATAGTTAAAACTGCAGAAAGGTTTATTAAAGAGATAGAAGAATACAAATCTAAGTTATAAAAGAGGTTAGATGATTAAAACTATAGAATACACAAAAGAAAAGGCAAGGACATTAGATTTCTCAAAAGCGAATATTACAGAGTCAAAAGTCGCTCAAAAAACCCTATACTGGGTAGATTTTCTAGAGCCTTCTGAAGATGATTTAAGGGATATGGCAAAGAATTTAAATTTTTTAATTGTCGATTTAAAAAAATGCCTAGATAACAGCTCAAGATCAGCAATAATACAAAGAAATAACTATACATTAATTCTGTATAAAGGAATTTCAGAAAAAAATAAGGTTGTAACTCTGGGCATTTTCTTGACTAAGAATTATATAGTAACTGTCCATAAATCTTCTATCACATCTCTAAATAACATCCAGTCAATAACTTTGGCTGAAACACCAACAAATATAGTAAAAAACGGAATTAATTACCTCTTACATCAGATTACAGAAGAAATAGGAAGAGAATATTTTAAGTTATTTGATGAAATAGATGATGAATTAGACAAGTTAGAAGAAAAAATATTCAAAAAAACTAAAGCAAATATAATGCAGGAAATTTTTGCCGTTAAAAAGGTTGTAATCTATTCCAGACAAGCATTGCATGCAAACAGAGACGCTTTAAATGATCTGGAAAAAATATTTCAGCCAACAGATAGGGAAATGATTCATCAGCTTCATAATGATATTATACAATTAATAGATGAGAACAATCTGTATCATGAAAGGTTAACTGGTGTTGTAGATGCATATCTGACAAAGCAGTCAAATGACTTAAATGAAATAATGAAGTCATTTACAGTTATTGCTTCTTTGATATTGCTGCCCACTTTAATTGCTGGCGCTTATGGCATGAATTTAGTTTTGCCGTTAAGAGATCACCCTCAAGGATTCTGGATTTTACTTGGAATAATGATTGTTGGTGTAGTGCTGATGCTTTTTTTCTTTAAGAAAAAAGAATGGGTTTAATAGTTAAGCTCTACTCCACATGATGCAGGATAATGCCGAGATAAGAATGAAGAAAAAAATTATTTTTTATATGATTTTCTGATTTCACAACATACTATGAATTATGTAAAATTTGTGGAATACTCCTCAAGCTGTAGCTACTTGTTTTACAGAAATATCTTGAAGCAGGTAGGGGTTGTTTTCTTTTACAAATAAAAGTTCTATTCCTAAAACATTGCCTTCCTTATCATAATTAATGATAGTATTATCATCTAATTTTTTATTATGATGAAAGACCCCCTCTCTAAGTCTTATATACATAGCATCAACATCTGGATCATATTTTATTTCCATCTTATATCCAATATATTGTAACCACCTTTATATGTTTTTCTCTTATGTAAACCACTTCTATAGGCCTTCCATTTAGTTTCTTTTTTACAATATATTTATTAGGTTTCTTCCGTTTAGTGCTGTCTGGAGTTTTGATAGTATCTTCAATCCACACCTTCTCTATTTTTCTTTCTTATATCTGTTCTTCAGCGTGGATACTAAAAATAATATTCATAGAATTAAGATATAATCTATGTTTTTATAACTTTCGTACTCAACAAACTCAAAATCCTTTGGATTTTGCCTTGTTGCACTCTCACCTATTGACTCTGGAGATATAACAACGATTATGTACAATTTTTGAACTGTCTATACTAATACTATGTTTACACTAAAATTATACCTCTTAACTGGCGTCTTTCTAATAACTACACTGACGATTAAAACTAAGATTTTAACGAAGATTTCCTAAAAAAACCAATAAAAATAAATTGGCTTAATCTGCATATTCAAAAGAAATTTTGTTATACTCTTTGGTACAATAAACAGCAATCCTTAAATCATGCCACAAAACAAATTCCTCAATACCTACATCCAAAGCTAATTTGCTGCAGTGAGTGCAGTAAGGCTTACCAGCCTTTAATATTTTATTATCTCTATCCAGACGGACAAAATATAATCTTGAACCTTCAATTTTCTCAGAATTATTTATCAATGCATCGATTACAGCTCTTTGCTCAGCATGCATACAGCAGGTTTTATCAGTAACTTTTTTATTATAAGATTCTTTTGAATAAGAACATCTTCTTTGGCTTTCTTCATCTTTTGGAGGGCTGTTATATCCTATTCCGATTATTTGATCATTCCTAACAATTAATGAGCCGCATCTTGCCCTTCGACAGGTAGAATTTAAAGCTATTTTTGCAGCTTCATCAAAATATTCTAAAGCTTTCTTTTCTTCTTCACCAAATAAAATTCCCATATCTTTCTTATGTAAGAACAATTTAAAACTATTATTAATCTTGAATATACCTATTACTCTATCAGCAATGTAGGTTTCCCAGGAAAGGCTTTGGAATCATCCTTCTTAATCTCAAAATTTAAACCAAACTCCTTTTGTAATTGATTTTTTGCATTAACAAAAATGTCATATTCTCTATCTTGATCTAGTATTACGTTTGGAATTTTGCTGTTATCTTTGATTAATTTTGGGATAATCTTGCTTATTTCAGCAGCATGCTCTTTATCCATAACTTTTCTCATGACATCTTTTACATCTCTTGTAGTGCTAATAGCATCCTTAGCTTTTTTCATAAAATCATACTTCCATTTTTCTGCAACAAATAATGTAACTTTCTTTGGCTCTATTTTTACAAGCTTTAGTAATCTCTTAATGTCATTTGAGGCTATCTCTATAAGATTCTCAGAATATTCTAACTCATAATTTATTTTATTACTGCTGTATTTTGGCCAATCTGCTACACTGGCAAAACCTTTATTACCAAGTTTTTCCCAGATTTCCTCTGCTAAATGAGGAGCAAATGGGTTTAGCATCAAAGCCAAATTTTTAACTGCTTCTTTTTTAGCTCCTTCTGCTTTAGACAGATAATTAACAAATCCCATCAATTCTATTATAGCCAAATTCAATTCAAGACTTTCAACATGCTCAGTAACACTCTTTATTACCCTGTTTAATCTGCTGTCTATGATTTTATTCTCTTCCCCATCAAGATTATCCAGTAAACTGTAAATCTTGTTGATAAATCTAAAGCTTCCTTCTATTCCTTCATCACTCCAGTCATAGTCGCTTCCTGGATTGGCTATTGACAATAAAAATACTCTGGCAGTATCAATCCCATATTTTTCTGCTATCTCATCCTGGCTTACGACGTTTCCATAGCTCTTGCTCATTTTATTTCCTTCTTTTGTAACAGTCCCTTGATTAAATAAGTTGATAAAAGGCTCGTCAAAATCAAGCATTTTTAAATCTCTCAGAACTTTGGTAAAGAATCTGGCGTATAAAAGATGCAGAACAGCATGTTCTGCCCCTCCAATATACTGGTCAACAGGCATCCAATAGCTTACTTTTTCCCTGTCAAAAGGACCTTTTTCATAATCAGGGCTGCAGTATCTTAAAAAATACCAGCTGGAGTCAAAAAAAGTATCCATTGTATCTGTCTCTCTTCTTGCTTTTCCGCCGCATTTTCCGCACTTAGCTTTTAAAAAACCTTCATTTGATAATAAGGGATTTCCTTCCCCTGTAAACTTAACATCTTCCGGCAGCAATATAGGCAGTTCTTTTTCATCAACAGGAACAACTCCGCATTTATCACAATAAACTACAGGAATTGGAGTCCCCCAGTATCTTTGCCTTGAAATAAGCCAGTCTCTTAATTTGTATTGTGTTGTTATTTTTCCCCATCCTTTTTTTTCAACAAACTTTGAAATCTCCTGAATTGCAGTTTTATTGTCCATGCCATCAAACTTTCCAGAATTGACTAGAATTCCTTCTTCAACAAAAGCATTTTTCATCTCTTCTGCTTTTAATTCTTTATCTTTCGGCTTAATAACAACCTTGATAGGGATGTCATATTTCCTTGCAAATTCGAAATCTCTTTGGTCATGTGCGGGGACAGCCATTATTGCTCCTGTGCCATAATCTAATAAGACAAAATTTGCAATGTAAATAGGAACAGCATCTCCAGTTAAAGGGTTTAGAGCATATTTTCCGATAAACATGCCTTCTTTCTCTTTACCTTCCGCTGTTCTTGTAAATTTTTCCTCTAAAACTACTTTGTTAATAAATTCCTGAACATCTTTTTCATACTTGGTGTTTTTTACTAATTCCATTACTTTTGTATGTTCAGGAGCGTAAACTAAAAATGTAACTCCATGCAAGGTGTCTGGCCTAGTTGTGAAAACAGGAATTTCATAGTCACTATCCATCATTTTAAAATTAACTAATGTGCCTAAACTTTTTCCAATCCAGTTTTTCTGCATTAATTTTATTCTTTCTGGCCACCCTTCTAAAGTTTCAATACTTTCCAATAATTCGTCAGCATACTTTGTTATTTTCAAGAACCACTGCTCTAAGTCTTTAATCCCAACTTTGCTTTCACATCTCCAGCATTTTCCATTTATAACCTGCTCATTGGCTAATACAGTCTGGCATTTTGGGCACCAGTTAATCGGAGCTTTTTTCCTGTAAGCTAAGCCATTTTCCAGAAACTTCAAGAAAAACCATTGATTCCATTTGTAATACTCTTTGCTGCTTGTATTTACTAATCTAGACCAGTCATAGCTTAACCCAATCTCTTTTTGATGATCCATAATTCCGGAAATCGCTTTTTCAGTATATTCTTTAGGATGAGTTTTGTTTTTTATAGCTGCATTCTCTGCAGGCAGACCAAAAGCATCATAACCCATAGGGTATAAAACATTAAATCCATTCATTCTCTTGAATCTTGCATAAGAATCCCCAATAGCATAATTCCTTACATGCCCCATATGTAGCCCTGATGAAGAAGGATATGGAAACATCTCTAGATTATAGAACTTTGTTTTATTTTCCTCATCAACTTTGAATACCTTAGATTCTTCCCACTTCCTTTGCCACTTCTTTTCTATTTCCCTAAAATTAACCATAATAACAGATTCAAAGAATTAGCTATTTAAAACTTTTTATATCCTAACCTTTTTCTTTATCCTAAAATTCCTGCTGAATATAAATGTTGAAGGCAAAAAAGTAACTACAGGTCTCCTTCCCAAGTTTATGCCGCTTTTCTTCAAAACATGTGCGACAAAGGTGCTACAGACTGCTTTTTTTTCATTAAATTTCTGTTTAATTTTATGTGCATTTTTGTAGTTAGTGTCTTTAATAAATCCCAAATATAACATATAAATAAATTGGTTTATTGAAAAATTAATGTCTTTTCCAGCCTTGATTATGTCTGTTATAAATCTGTCAACATCATACCTGTTTTCTCTGCTATATTTTTTCGGCTGGACAGCATAAACAGTAATACCTTTAAATAATTGGTATTTTACCCTTAATAGCTCTCTCAATGTTCTTTTCCTTAAATGCTTTCCCCATCTAAACTCTACATCATATACATTTCCTTTTCCATCATATATTCCTGAATGTGTAATGCCTTTGCTGAAAAAAGAAATAAAATAGGTTGATGGATTAAATAATTTTACTTTAATGTTGGTTAAGTTGGGTTTTATGATTAATATATCTCCCTTTCTTAAATGCCTTTTGAGAATAGAAGCTGCTATAGAGATATTTTTTTCCTTATCGTCAGTAGCTTTTCTCTTATACTTGATGTAGTCAACCATCTTATCTCCCTTTTTAATGTAGTTAAATTATTATTTAAATCTTTGTATAGAAAGGTTTTAAAAGTAATAATCAATTGAAATATTTATGGACCTGTAGCTCAGGCTGGATAGAGCGTTAGCCTTCTAATTTTAGAGGAGAGCTAAAGGTCGTGGGTTCAAATCCCATCAGGTCCGTTTTTTATTTTTGCGTCGGTGCCAGAGTGGTCTAATGGGGCCGCCTGCAGAGCGGCTTTCCGCAGGTTCGAATCCTGCCCGGCGCTTTTATCAATATTTTAAAATTAGTATAAAAGAATAAAATCTAAAATTATTTCTTCTTGCCTTTAATTTTAGGCTTAGATTCTGGTTTCTTAGAATTCTTGTCAGATGGTTTTAACAGCTTTATTTTTTTAGCAGCTTTTTGAGAAGCAATATGCATCACAAATATTATAACAATTATAACAATCAAAGCTGCAATTCCAACACCCAAAAATATTGTAGTCTCTGGGCTTAAAACATCTTCCAATATCCTATCTTCTCTAACATTTATACTTATTGGCTGAGTTCTTACTAATTCTCCATTAGCCTTAACACTTACAACACCATTAGCGCTTCCCTTAATTCCAGACTTAACAGTCCCAGAAACAAACAAAGTAAGCTCTTGTCCGGGAGATAGCTTGGCAGAATCTTTTGAGCTTAATTCAACCCAGTCTCCTGCTACATCAACTTCATAAGTGATGTCCTTATTTTCATTATTTTTAACTACAATAGGAATTGAAAATGCTTTTCCTTCTGTAACTGTAGTTGGCAATGCGATTATAGAAACATCTGTCTGGGTAGGATCAACTATGCACTGCTCTAATTTTATGCTGCCTAAGCTTGAATCAGCTAATCCTCCATCTTCGTAGTCTACTCTAACGTCAATGCTGTAACTTCCTTCCTTGATATTCGGAGCTAAGAATGTATATCTTTTTGTCACATCCTCATCTATGCCATCGAAAGCATCTAAATCAAAATATTCAACCTCTAATATACCCAAATCAGCGCTATTAACAATTAATTTTACATCATCCTGATCATCGCTTCCAAAGTTTTCAACCCTTACATAAACTTCAAAATTTTCTCCGCAGCTTACTAAGCTAGGGCTTATTGTGAAATCCTCTATCCTTATATCTTCATCATCCCTGTCAACTTCAATGTCATCTTTCTGAGAGTCGCAATTTATATTTTGCTTGCCATCTTCAAAAACGAAGACAAAAAGGTCTAGATCATCATCCTCATCAAAATTGTTGGGGACGCTCATTGTAATCTGCTTTGTTACTTCCTCATCTTCATCCAAATCAAAGCTCTTCAATGTTTTAGTTGTAACATTCACATTATTATCATTGTCATAAAGAATTAATTTAATCTTAACATCATCAATGTCATCATTTCCAATGTTTTCAACTTCTACATCAGCAACAATATCCTCTCCAGGAAGCAGTTTATCATCAAAATCAAAGTCATTTATTCTTAAATCTCCGACATTGCTGCATAAAACCGGAGGAACATTAACTGTTGTGGTTATTCCAGTATTATTAACAGTAATACTAACAGGTGATGAGGTTAAGTTTGTAGTTCCATTATTAGCCTGGGCTGTAATATTATAAATTCCATCGCTTGCTGTTGTAGAAGGCCATAAAAAGCTATAAGTGCCATTTCCAGTTGAGTTAGTTCCAATAACATTATTGTTAAAGAAAAAGGTTACATTTGTGTTGTTGTCTGAATTTCCAACAGTAGCTAATAATAAAACGTTTCCGCTTTGAATACTATTGTTTAAAGGCAGATTTAAAGTAACAGAGCTTATAGCATTTACACTAAATGCTAAAATAAGGAATGCTATCAATCCTATGAATATATTTTTATTCATTATTTAACCTCAAAAGAATCACCTCTAACATAAAATAAAAAACAAAAAGTGTTTATAAACCTTTCGTTAATTAACCACTTTAAAATAGCTACTTCTTAGGCTTTGTAAACAATACTTTTATCAAAAATATTGCCACTACTAATAATATTAAATCAACAATTATCCAGAATATTGTTGAAGGCTTGCTTAATGTAGACCATATTTGGCTCCATATTCCAACAGGGATAAAATCTCCTGATGTAGTTGATAAAAAGCTTGCTCCGCTTAATCTTTCAACCTTAACAGTAGCTACTCCTGCAATAACAGTATTTAATGTGAATCTTGCATCATCCCTTCCATCACTGTTTAAGTCTATACTTCTTGAATCTCCAACATCCAACGTAAATGTTGATGGTGTTGAAGCAACAGTCAAAGTAGCAGACTGTGTTCCAATAAGCCCAAAAGTCACTGTATGTGTATTAACTCCGTCTACTGTAAATGTTGTCTTGCTTCCTTCTGATCCAGATATTTCTCCGCTAGAACTTGAAACTAAGTTCAAATCTGCTGAAACTCCGCTTGATGTTGATGTAGAAGTAGTTGCTACAGTTGCTGTAAGAGTTTCTCCATTACAGCTTGCAATAATAACATCCTCAAAATCACTGTTAGTCTGTTTTCCGCCGTCAAAATTTACAATAGCTTCTATTGGATAAGTTCCAACAGAAACTGTTGTCGGTATTGCAAATGTAAACCTGGCTGTTGCATCATTATCTGACTCGTCAAAGTTCTCCAAATCAAACTTCTCTGATTTTAAGTCTAGTCCAAGAGTTGATTGTAATAGTCTTACTGTTACATCATCTTCATCTTTCTTTCCTGCATTTTCAATGTCTACAAGAACGCTTATTGACTCTCCGCAAGCTAAGCTGCTTGGAGTTATTGTAAATCTGTCAACTGTAACTTCATGGTTCTTTCTTTCCAAGTCTATGTCTATCTCTTGTTGGTCGCAATTGTCATCTTCATCGCCATCTTCAAATGCTTTAACAAAAATTATGTACTCATCACTTTCGTCAAAATTGCTGCTTGTTGGTATTTCTAAATCTAAAGTAAAGCCTTCTTCGTCTCCATCTTTGATTTCTTTTGCATCTGTTTCTCCTCTTACTAATTCATCATCTTCATCTATATTGTATAAGAATGCTTCAACAACAATATCTAAATCTTTGTCATGGTTGTTTCTTACATCTACATCAAGATGTATAGTGTCTCCAAATTCAAAATCATCTCCATCATCAGGATCATTTATATCAAGAGTTAATTTTCCTACAATTCCCTCTTTACATACTTCCGGAGTAACTTTAGCCTCTAATGCAAATGTTAAATTTGTTCCTGAAGTAGTGTCATTTACAAATACTGTTCCATCGTAAGTTCCTATATCCAAATCATTGTCCATTGTAGCTTTGAATGTAACAGCCCTTGAATTTCCTGGTGATAAGGAAAAGTTCTGAGGAGTAATTTCTATTGTAACATTATCTCCGTCATTATCTCCAGAATTGACATTATGGGTTATTTGCACATTTGTTAAGTTTGTGCTTCCTGTATTTCTGAATGTGACAGTGCTGCTTACACTCTGCCCTTCTTCAGCAGACAGCACTAAAGGATTTGAGTTAGAGAAAGTATCTATAGTAATTCCAGGAATTGAATTTACATTTATTGTATATAGGAACTTGCTTCCTACGAAGGATGTTCCATTGCTTCCTGTTAAGCTTACATTTCCATTATAAGCTCCTGCTAAAACTGAGCTTGTTCCGCTTGGAATTGCTACAGTAAAGCTGTGATTTGCCTTTAATCCATTAGCTATTGTTGTTGTAAAATTGCTAATGGAAGGCGCGCTAATAGTATATTTTTGAGGACCTTCTAAATTAGTAGCACTAAAATTAACATTCGTAAAATTAAATGCTTCTGTATTATTTATAGTAAATGTTACTGTTAAAGTAGCACCAGGATTTCCGCTAGGACTGCTCAATGGAGTGCCGTCAATAACAGCATATGCTCCAACTAGAATTGATAAAAACACCAAAATACCTATGATTGTATGTCTCTTCATTATATAACACTCCCCTAAATTAAACTACTATACCTATTTCATATATAAAGATTTGTATTCTCCACTCTATAATAGTGTCTAATGTTTTTTATACCAAATAAAGATGAAATAGCTTGTATAATATCCAATCAAAGCTCCTCCTAAAACATCGCTCAAGTAATGAGCCCCTAATAACAGCCTGCTTAACCCTATTAAGATTCCGGCAATCCACCAAAAAACCAATCCCTTTTCCTTCAGCATAAAAGGAATGACTGCCAATGCTATTGCTGCATGCCTGCTTGGAAAACTGAAGGTTTCTTCTGGAAGAAAAGCTAAATCAGGTCTTTCCCTTGCTACTAAAATTTTTAAAATTGTAACAAATAAGTAGCTCATGATTAAAGACAGGTAAAAAAAGTCTAGCTTCTTTCTTTTTTTAATAAAAATTATAGTAGGCATTATCAGGAATAAGATTACATTTGTAATCCAGTGATCAAGAATGAGCAAAAATGGCGTCAAAGAACCGAATTTAAATTTTATGAAAAAGCTTAGTATTTCCTGGTCAAAGAAAAGGCTGACTATTAAAGCTAAAATACTTATTGCTGTAATTAAATACTGTTTTTTCATTATTAATAATCTAATTTCCCCATATAAAAACCTTTATTATATGATAAAAGTAATTAAAATTAATGAAATATCAATATCAATTATTATTTAGACTAATCTTATTATTTGCTGTTCCATTATCACTTTTTTATTTCATTTTTACACCCTTAACAATTTATCCTTCCTATTTTCTGTTAAAATTATCAGGATTCGCTCCTCAATTTACAAGCTCTACAGTACTGGCTTTTAAAGAATTGGCTATAAAATTTGTGCCAGCATGCATAGCAGGCTCTGCCTATTACTTGCTTTATATTTTGATAATGCTTACAAAAGATTTAAGCATAATGCAATCATTAAAATTGTTTATCTATGGCTCTTTGCTGATTTTAAGCGTGAATTTAATAAGAATTTATATTATTGTTTTTGTTTTGATTAAATACGGCTTAAATTATTTTGATATGATACATTTGTTTTTCTGGACTTTTGTAGCATCTACATATGTTGCTTTAATCTGGATATTTTTAACAAGAAAGATGAAAATAAAATCAATTCCAGCATATTCTGATGTTATGTATTTATATAAAAAAATAAAGAAAAATATATAAATATCGAATTTAAAATTAACTTTTTTTTTCTTTAAAATAATTTAATAATTCCTAAAGTTAATAGAGTCACTAAAGTGCCTGCTATCAAAACTCCCAGAGCATTGGCAACTACAAACTTCTTAAAGCTCAATCCAATCAAATGTGCTGCTAAAGCCCCAGAATAGCTCCCACTTCCAGGAACAGGTAACCCTATAAAAATCATCAAGCCCCATTTTCCGTATTTTTCAGTATATTTATTTATTTTTTCATAAACATTCTTGGAATAATGCTGATAAAATTTATTAAATATCTTTATTTTCAGGAAAAGATGAATAAATTCCTGTATTATTAAATAGACAGCCATGCCCAAAAAAATATTTGTTACAACAACAATAATAAAAACTAAATACCAAGGCAGGCCAAAGCCAGATAAGGTATAGCCAAAAGGAAGATTTACACTTCCTGATAATATGCCTAAAGGGATGCTTGCCCTCAATTCAAAAAAAGGCAATAAAGTAATTAAAATTAAAATCAATAATTGTGAATGTAGTGAAGCCATAAAAATTATTTTTTGTTTCCCTGATAAACTATTAAATCTTCTCTTGTTAATTTCTCGCCTTTCTTCAATTTTTCCTCTACTTCTTTTATTTTCTTTTCAAGTTTCTCAGAGCCCTTATCCTGCCTTTCTTTGATTTTTTTCTTCTTAGCCTTATCAACCTTCTTCTTTAATTTGTTGAATATCTTTAATTTAGTTTTTAAATTATCACTATTTTCATTAAACTTTCTTTTAAGGCTTATAAACTTTTCAAAGGCATCTTCCTGTTCTTTTCTGGCTTCATTTATCTCTTTCGAGATTTTGATGAATTCCTCATAGCTTTGCCCATCCTTAAGAATGCCCTGGATTTTTTTATGATATTCTGTGGCTTTTTCCTTATTCTCCTCTATTTCTTTGCTTGCCTGATCAATATTTTTTATCAGGCTTAAGAATTCACTGCTTTCATTATACTCTTTTTTCAGCTTTTTTATTTCTTCCATTAGCTTTTTTTCTTTGTTGAAGCTTAATGCTTCTGTCTCTATGCTATGCTCTATCTGCTCAATCTTTTTCTTTATCTGCTCAGGATTAGTTACTTTGTTCTTGCCAATCAGGGCTTTTTTTTGCTGATAAAGGCTTTTTATCTTGGCAATTAATGCCCTTACCCTGCTGTTGTATTTTTCCCTCTCTTTCTTAAATTCCTCAACCTTTTCGCTAACCCCTCCTTTTTCTTCCTTAACACTTTTTATTCTGGAAATAAGCTGGTTCACAACTATCTTGAGGTCTTCTTTCTTCTTGAACCACACTTCCTTTTCCTGATCAATTTCGTCAAGAGTAGTCTTCAGACTATCTATTTCTCCTTTCAGCTTGTTAAATTCGCTCTCCAAAGACTCTTTCTCGTCCGCCATTATTGATCACAAATCATTAACCAAATAATGCGCCTAATCCAGCAGCAGCCTGTTCTTCAGTCTTTTTCTCTTCTTTTTTCTCTTCTTTCTTTTCTGCTTTTGCTTCTTCTTTTACTGGTGCTGCGCCTGCTACAGGTATACTGGCTTCTTTTATGGTTTTTTCTATATCAACACCATCTAAGCCAGCGACCAAAGCCTTAACTTTAGCTTCATCAACTTTAAGACCTGAAGCTGTTAAAACTTTCTTCACATTCCCTTCATTAACTGGCTGTCCAGATTTGTGCAGCAATAATGCACTGTATATATATTCCATATTTTCCTCCTAGATCTTTTTCAAAATATTTTGAGCAGCTTTTTCAGCTTCTTTGAATTCTTTATCCTCTTTTTCTTTTTTATTTCTTTGGTTTTGTTTTTCCTTTCTTAATTCAACAGCGCCTTTCCCCAAATCCTCAGACTTAACTTCTCCTCCCATAAGCCCTTTAACAAATTCTTCTGCTTTTCTCATCTCGTCTTGAATGGGATTAATTTGAGATTTAGTTTTTTCCTCTTCTGGCTTTAATTCTCCAGTTTCTGCTTTTTTTACTATTTCTTCGACTATATTTTCTGCTGGCTTTTCTTTTGTAGCTTCAGTATTTTCCCTAGCTGATTTTTCCTCTTTAGGAAAAATATTTTCTTTAAGCTGTTCTTTTATTGATTCTCCCTGAGTTTCTAATTTTGGCTCTTCTTTCTTTTCCTCAACCTTTTCTTCTACTGCAGGAAGTTTTTCTTTTAGTGCAAGAGCGCCAATTTCTGCTTTTTTAATTAATAATTCTATATTTTCTTTTGTGATATATCCAATCTCTAATGACAAGGCAAATGCATCGCTATGGGCTTGTCTAAGATTATTAATATATTGTTTTTCATCAATGCTTAGAACATTTCCGCCATAGAGAGTGCCATCTTCCAATAAAGATGTAATCTTCAGACCAATCTCCATAGGCTCTATCTTAAATTTGCTTAACAGATCAACAATCTTTGGAGTTATGGTGTCTCCTTTTTTGGCAATAACTTTGTCTTCCTTAATAACAATCTTTCCGCCTTCAACGCCTGCTTTTAAGCCTGCTGCTCCTAATTCTCCAATAATTGGACCTGGTGCAAAAGATGTTGGTCCTGCGTTAATTATAAGATCTTTTGGCGCTATTTGCCCAGCTTTTGCAGGAGCGCTAGATTTACTCTTTGACAAAGATTTTGCTAATTTAAAAGGCTCCTGATTGCTTAATAATAAAGCAGGCATGCCTTCTAAACTTTCTTTTAATCTGTCTATTCCTTTAATTTCTTCTTTTAGTTCATCCATAGACAATTTAATCAGTCTAGATTTGGTAATTCTGATTAGAAGCTTATCTTTTAGGTTGGATCTTATTTTTTGTAATTGAGGGCTTGGAAATCCAGTTATATCTGCCAATCCGACAACTTTATGATTTTTTAATAATCCTTTAATTGTCTTAACCTCTTCCTTCTTATAATCTGAAACAAATGCTTTAGGCTTTTTCATCTTTCTTTATTTCCTTTGTTTCTTTTTTCTCGCTCTTTCTCTCTTTTTTATTTTCATTGTTTTTTACTTCTAATCTTTTTTTTATTTCCTCTTCTGTTTCTCCAATTCTGATTGGCATTCCCATAGATAATTTTAAAATAACATTCCTTATGTTTTCATTTCCCTTAGGCAATATACTTACCAAAGCCTCATTTACAAGAAGAATATTGCTTGCTATCTCTTCATCAGAATTATCTTCTTTTCCTACTAAAGTCTTGACAATATTTCCTCCTTTAGCTTCTATCCTAAAAGTCTTTTTTAGGTCATTAGTAACCTGTTTCAGGTCTGCATTCGGAGCAATAACTGCACCAATTTTTGGGTTAGGCATTTTGCCTTTAGGGCCTAAAAATCTTCCAAAAATTGAAGCAACCTGAGGCATTAGTGTAACTTGTGCAATGAAAAAATCTGCCTGTTTAGCTAGTTTCTTTGCTAATTTTTTATTTTTATAATTTGGAAACTCTTCTTTAAGAACAACAACGCTGCAGAATTCTTTTGCTTTGTCTTTCAGGCTTGCATCAACAAAAGCGCCTATTTTCCTTTCTTTTATTGCCTTAGGAAATGTAACAAAACCATCAACTTTATTCTTCTTTAAATCAATACTCTTGAGATTAAAAATTATATCAACTGTTTGATTGAACTTTCTTTTTCTAGAATTCTTCCTTGCTAATTCTAAAGTATGTAAAATTTCCTTCTTATTCATTTACCCTCCTACTTAAAGTAGTCCGAATGGGATAAGAATAATAAAAAATAAGGGTTTATAAGGTTTTTGAAAACTTAACCGCAAAATAACCTTTGGCCTATAATTGTTACTGCATTTCTTGAATTTAAGTATGTTAACAATATAAGTGCCAAGATAATTCCAGAAATTAATAACCACCTTATCCAGCTTAGAGTGTAGTATGTTTTTCTTCTCCAGTCAGCATTAGCCTGCAAACTCTTAACCAGTTTTTCCTGTATTTCAGTGCTGTAAGCTATTCCGTGGCTATCACCTGTTTTTGGATCTTTCCATATTACTTTTTTATCTTCTTTTTTATCTGCCATGTAACCCCCAAGAAATCACCTCTACCACTTGCTAAGAGCAACTTACTTATATAGTTTTCTAATATTAATTAATTGAGAAAGGTTTAAATAAATTTTGCATATCATCTGATTATGATAAGAATTATGACAGAGCTTAGAACACCTTTATATGTGCAAGAAAGATTTCTCAAATTTTTTGATACTATAGCTCAGAAAGCTTTTGAATTAGGATTTAAAAATGAAAAGATTGTATCTGTAATAAATAATAAACATTTACCAGAATTAAGAGTATTACCACATGTTACTTTAATGCATCAAAGACATAAAAAGCCAAAAAGTTGCGGTAGCTGGGCTGGCAATTATTTGAGAAATCAAGATTTCCCTTATGAAGATGGAATTTTTGAGTGGCATTTTAGAGCAAACTATTCAGATTATGAAACATACTTTTCTTCTACAATGTGGCAGCCATGGGAAGATCAACCGAAAATATGGATCTATCACGATGTAAATTTAAATTTTGCTCAAATTCAAAGGGATTATCCAGAATTTTATCTTCCTGACTTATCTATTAAAGATCCTAAATTTAATGAAATCACTAAACACTTTAAGATTAATGTTAAGAAGAGGACAATTAATAAATGTTTATCTCTGCAAGATTTTTTAGAAAATGAATTGAAAAGGATTAATGCCAAAAATACAACTGTTATTAAAACAGAAATTGAGAGTAATGATGGTATGGTGCATAAAGGCTATGAATTTGATATAAGGAGTATATAATTTTCTAATATGCCAAGTAAACAAACAGCTTTTCAAAAAAGAAACTTTGCTCTTCTAATTTTTGATATCTAAAGCCATTTTCTTCTAAGATGCTTAAAACATCTCCACTTAAAGAGCTAAAAACAATTAATATTTTTCCATCTTGATTCAAATAATCTCTAGCTTTATTAAAAAATTCTTCAATAAGCTCTTTTCCTTCTCTTCCTCCAGAAACCAGTCTGGAAACCTGCTCATTTTCATTTATTTCCTTAGGCAGATAAGGCGGATTAAAAATTATTAAATCAAATTTTCCTTCTACATTATCAAATAAATCAGACTGGATTGTTTTTACTCCTTTTCTTTTAGCATAAAAAACAGTATATTCATCAACATCAACAGCAAGAACATCTTTTGTTCTCTTCATAGCAGTTAATGCTTGTATGCCAGAGCCAGTTCCCATATCCAATACTCTGCCTTTAGAATACTTTTCTACATATTTCTGCAATAAAAAAGAATCTTCCCTTGGTTCATATATCATTTTACAGCCCTGAAATATTCCTTTACTCTGTCAACAATGCTCCTCAAATAGAATTTTTCTATTTTTTCCTCAAATAAATTAATTAAACTCTCATTTTCGTTTATCCTATAATCATTACTGATTTTCTCAATTAAATGTATATCTCTTAGTCTTCTTAACTGCCTTCTTATATTTGAGCCTGCGATTCCTTTCAAAGGCAGATTCAATTCTTTTCTTATTTTGACAACTTCCTCCCTTATTAATTCAGAGGACATTTCTTTTCCTTTTTCTTTTAATGTATGGAAGATATCAACAATAACATCCCTAGAGTCTCCTGGCTGCAGTAATCCAACAGACAAGCATAATTTTTTTATCAAATCCCTCTTGCTTAACTCACCAGGCTTTTCATATTTTCTTAAAGTTATTTCTGCCAGAGGAATATCTTTAGAAACTTTTTTAGCCATAATTAAAATCAGTGATTAAAGTTTAAAAGGTTTTGGTTTCCAAATCTTTATATACAACTTATTGAAAAGTAATTAAATGACAACTTTAGTGGCATGTTTGTCTTCTGGAAAAGGCACTTGGGGGCATGTAGGAAGATTGATAGCAGACGGTGATTGGAAAAAGGTAATTCTGATAACAAATGACTTTGGCAAGGAAAATTTTACTCCAGAAAAGCCTGCTGATTTCATAATAGTTGATTCAACGCAGGGTCTAAAGGAGTTAAGAAACCAAATTGGAGACCAATTAAAATTAAAAATAAAAGACACAGAAGTTGCTGTTAATTTAGTTTCAGGAACTGGTAAGGAACACATGGCAATTATTTCTGCATTGCTAAAATTAGGCTTGGGAATAAGGCTTATAGCTCTTACAAAAGATGGCATAGAGGAAATATAAACATTTAAATATCTTTAATATCGCTTAACCAATATGGTAATGATAGAAGTGCCAAAAGAACATCTGGAAATTTGGGGAAAATTTCTAAGTGAAGCATTTGCAAGCTTAAATAAAGCATTAGAAATTGATAAGGATATCTCTGGAGAAGCAAGGATAAAAATAGGGTATGCCAAAGAAAATATATTTAAGGTAAAAATGCTTATAAGAGCTAATATAAAGTAGCTTTCAAAAAATTTATTAACTTATACATAGACCATTATTGTATGACCAATCTTTTTAATGATTTATTGAAGGACTCTGAATCTATTTTTAAAAATCCTGTTGCTTTAGATTATGACTATCATCCTAAGCTAGTTCCTTACCGAGAAAATGAGCAGCATTATATGGCTAATTGCATAAAGCCTTTACTGCAGAATAGGAATGGCAAAAATTTATTCATTTTCGGAAAGCCTGGAATAGGCAAGACAATAGCAACAAGGCATGTCCTAAAAGACTTAGAGGAAAACTCAGATGAAGTCCAGCAGATTTACATTAACTGCTGGAAAAAAGACACTCCATACAAAATAGTTCTTGAAATTTGCGACCAGATTGGATACAAATGGATTCAGCAAAAGAAAACAGATGAATTGTTCCAGAAAGTGAAGGAAATTTTAAACAAAACTTCTGCAGTCTTAGTCTTAGATGAAGCTGATAAACTTGAGGATGTTTCAATAATTTATTCAATAGCAGAGGATATTTACAAAAAATCAATTTTTTTCATTACAAATGATAAAGAATGGATAAATAATTTAGATCAAAGATTAAGATCTAGATTGATACCTGAAAACCTAGAGTTTAAACCTTATAATATGGAAGAAACAAAAGGGATTTTAAAGCAGAGGGTTACTTATGCGTTTCATTCAAATGTCTTTGATGAAAAGGCATTTAATTTAATAGCAGAAAAAACTTATCATTTAAATGACATAAGAACAGGATTATTTCTTTTAAAAGAAGCTGCTTTGATAGCAGAAAATAAATCGTTAAAGAAAGTTTCATTGGAGCATTCTCAAGAAGCAATAGAAAAACTGACTAATTTTACTCCAAAGGATGAGAAAAATCTTCAGGATGATGAAAAAGAAATTTTGGAACTAATAAAGAAAAATTCAGGGAAAAGTATCAAAGAACTGTATGGCATTTACTCTGCAAATAAAGAATTAGCTTATAGAACCTTTCAAAAAAAGATTAAGCAATTGGAGACAGCAAAACAGATTACATTAAAAGACCATAAAGAGGGTTGGGGTTATTACAAAACAGTTGAGTTTGGATATAAGAAGACATTGAATGATTTTTAAGATATTTTCTCTTTATTTAATTCCTTAACTTTATCATTTCCAATAGAAAAAACAAGTTTTAATGCTTTTAATTCAGTGGCAAGATTTACTCTTTGAAAATCCTTGCTTTTCTCCATTTTAGCTGAGATATTGTTTATCTTAGAATTTAGCTCATCCATAACGCTGTTTAAGCTCATTATATCACTCTCTTTTTCTATCAGGCTTCTAAAATAGTTAGCGTGTCCCATATAAAGTATGAAGATGATGTTATTAATAAATATTGTATATTCTCCAAAATATACTTTATAGTTACGCGTCTACGCGTATTATACGCGTGAGATACTTAAAAGCGACTATCTTTCTCTTGAGTATTAAAAAAGAGGTGATAAAAATGAGAATAGACCCATCTGACTTGTCGCTGGAAACAATAGAGACATTGTTTAGCGAACAGCTTTTGAAACTGCCCACGGAGGATGAAAATGAACTTCTATGATAAAGAGATAATAAGCCAGCTTTTAGAAGAAGATGAGCTAAGCATGGAAGAAGCGTGTTTTATGATAGGATATTTAGAAGAAACTGATTAAGCCAAACCACTATTTAATTTATTTTTTTATAATTTTTTATTCTTTAATCAACCAAAACCTTTAAATAACTCCTATTTTGAATTCTTGCTTAAGGTGTTTTTAAATGGGTGATAAAATCTACAAATGCCAAATCTGTGATACAACATATGACGAAAACGAAGCAGAAATGCTAAGTTATGAATGCTGTGAAGAAGACTTAGTTGATACAGAGGCTAATCCTGAGCAATCTGGAGATGGCACAATTTAAAATTTCATAATTCTGTCTTCTCTGTCTTTTCTTCCCAGTAATACTACTCTGCTTCTCTCTTCTTCATCCAAAATTTTTAATCCTGCTGTTTTTGCAAGTTTTTCAGAAAAGTCTTTTATTTCTTTATGCAGACACATTTGATTATGATCTAATCTTCTAGAGGCATATCCTATTGGCATTGCTGCTTTAACTTCTAAAAAATCAAAATCAACATCTTTTACCAAATTTCCATAGCCTTCTGGATTTAAAAAATTAAGATTTTTTGTCAAGGTTAGCCTGATAACGCTTCTGTTAAAATGCCTTAATAATTTCAAGCTCTCCATAATTTTTTGCCATGAATCATTTGTCAAAGGCTTGCATGATTTTATGTAAGTTTCTTCATCTGGAGCAGGCAGTGTAATATAAAGCTGTGTTGGCTGTTTTTTAATTAATTTTTTTATCATACTTGGATTAGTTCCATTAGTAACAACAAAAGTAGTCATTCCCCTGTCATTTATTTCCTCAACAAGATCATCCAATCTTGGATATAGGGTAACCTCTCCAGTTAGGCTAATTGCAAAATGCATAGGTTTCATTGCATTGTAAAATTTTTCTTCAGTAACTTTAGAGCTTCCCTTAAAACCTTGCAAATATTTTTTATGTGCATCCATACATCCTTCAACAATATCTTTTGGACTATCTGCTTTTCCTTTAAATCTTAAATCGCTATAAGCAATGTCTCTCCAGCACCATTCACATCTTAAATTGCAGAAGTCTAAAACAGAGCTCATTTGGATGCATCTTGAGCTTTCTATGCCATAAAATTTATTTTTATAGCACAAACCATCATCTCTTAAGGAATTTTTAGTCCAAAAGCAGACTTTAACAGCACTATGATTTCCAACTAATCTGTATCCCTGCTTTTCTAATGCTTTTCTTCTCACATCAATCTGGTTTTCTGTATTAAGCTTGACAATTTTAGAAGGTCTTGTATCAAATTTTATTAATACATTAGGCTTTTCTTCAACAATCATAGTTTCCATAAAAAATAAAAAGTTTATTAATATTTAAGGATTTCTAAGCAGCTTCTTTTTTTATTTCTATAATTGTATCTTCAATAAACTCTTGCAATCTTTTTAAAGGATCAACTAAATTACTTTCACAGTAATAGTTTGGTGTATCAACAATTAAACCTTGGATTATTTCTTGTATGCGCAGCTTATTAGTCTTTATAGTCGCAGATGCATCATACAAATCTAAGCCTATTTCCTCAGGCAATTGAATATTTCTGACTAAAGGCAATACTTGGTTGTCATATAGCTTGCGCTTTTCTCTAAATTTGTATGTTTGTCTATCATATTCTGGTCTGTTGTATATTATATCATGGGCTCTTCTGCTAAATGCCCAAATATTCTCGAGCAGAGTGCATAACTCAAAAGCCAACTCAATCTTATTTTCTTTATTTTGAACATCATCTTTATATTCTGAAACAAAGCCCAGATATCTTTCTTTGAAAATATCCCTTATTTTTTCTCTATTGAAATCAAGAAGGTAGCTACTTAACAATCTGCTGCTTCCGAAAAGAGGATCTTCCATTTTTGCACTGCCCATATCAAAGATGCCCATTCTTACATTTTCATCAGCACCTTGTCTTAAGGGGCGTCTCTTGAAATGGTGTAAATGTTGATCACCCTGGGAATAAACATCTGTTCCCTTCAAGAACATATTCTCTCTTAAAGGTTGAAATAGAGATTTAAAATTATTCCATTTTTTATTGGCCAAATTTTTAAGCCGTTTGTCTTCATTAAGAACCTCGTCCTTGCTTGCTTGTTGACCATCAATCAGGTTCCAGTAAACCAAAGCTTTAAATTGATTCTCTCTCTTACCAATTAAGAAATCAAATGAATTTTTCACTCTATCAATATTCATTTTCTTACCACCATCATATTCTAATTTACAGTCTCCTGATTTAATAATATCATGCTGCATAGCCCTATGAGAAAAATCTGCCATTGAATCTAGGATTTTTAATACAATTTCATTTTTCATTATTTCATACAATTTCCTAACTTCATCGTTAAAGTTCGTTTTTTCATTATCTGAGAGAAATTTATCATTTCTGAGACTCTCCATTCTACTTTCTATCGCTCTCCTACATGCAATTACATTCATATCTGCAGAAGGTCCATCCCAATAATCTAAAAGTAATAAATGCTCTATTTCTCCTTTCCTTCCATGAGTCACATCCTTGTATATTCCCCTGTACAATACTAGTGGGGATAATACTCCAATATCATTCTGAAATTTAAGATTTGCAAACCTATAAGCAGTCTCGTCTTCAACACTTTTATTTGGCACTGTAATATGGACGCTTCTTTTTCTTCTATCTTCGCTATATTTTTTAGCTAATAAATTCTCCAAAGATTTTTCAGAACTGTCTAATAAAGTTATTTTTCTTAAACCTGCAGTATCTAAGAATCCAGATTCTATTTTTTCAGTCTTAACAGAGTTTACTTGATAGGAATTGACCCCCAATTTTTCAAGTCTTTCGGCTATATTGGGCTGTTTATAAAACCCAGGATCTTCAGGATGATCAAAATGTTGATAACTTGTATCTGTCATTTCCCCCCACAAATCTACTCCAGATTAGGTTGTTTTATCCTATTTATAAAAGTTTCTGCGATGACTATTTATTAGTGATTACATCAGCTATAAGTCCTTCTGCCAATATTGTGAATCAAAAACGCTGTATCCCTTATTCTTTCTAGGGCGATAACAGCCCCTTTTTTGTGCCAATATTTTTGATACAATTTGTCGCAATTATCAGCTATATCTTTTTTTAGTATCGATAATGAATAAGCTTTTTCAACATTGTTGCTATGGTACGCATCCATAGTGTCTTTGTAACAATTTACTAAGCTTGTATAAAGCTCAATAATATCTTTAAAAATCTTTTTATCCTTGCTTGTTTCTTTTAGTGCAACAGACAATTTCCTCACTTCATCAGCAATAGACTCTAAAAGATAAGCAACGTTCCAATAATCCAATAATTTCAGATTGCTTAAATTATTTTCTCTATTAGCGCTAGTGTCCTGTAAATTTGATTTTATAAGTCTTAAAATCAAAAAAGTTAATCTATCTATATCTTGATCTCTTTGTAGAATGTCGTCGTAATTAGCGTCCTTTAGCCCCAAATCTTCCATCATATTTCTATTGAGAATATCAATTTTTCTTATAAGCTGTGGGATAAAAGTGGTTTGGGATAATAAAAAAATCCTTGCTATAATTTGTTTTGATGTTTGTTCCAAGACTTCTAAAGCAACCAATGTATGGACTACACTTCTAATATCTTTAGATTTTTTATCAATATCCTCGCCTTTCAGTCTTATCACATCGTAGCCATTAATGTAATTTGCAATAATCTCCCTTCTTATCCTAGAGATATCTTTCTCAGTAACATCAATATCTATCTTTTTAATTTGTTTTTTATTTGTTTTATTATCTGAAGAAATAACCAATCCTCTATTATTTTCTTCAAAAAATAAAGAATCTCCTTTTATTAAACCTTGTTTTTTAATCCAGTTTTGTGGCAAGGTAACTGCAAAACTATTTTTACCAAATTTAATCAGACTCCTTGTTGTCATAGTAATCCCCCCAATTTTGTCGCAAAATATGTTAAATATACTAGGTATATACCTAACATAAAATATATAGCTTAAGTATATATATAAAGTTTACTATTCAATTTTTATTAAAAGAGGGGGTGGAGGCTATGATGAAAATTTCAGTTAGAGAAAGAAGGAGAGAAGAAAATTTCATAGAAGACCCAATGGATTTAGAATCAGAAAGAGAAGAAAGATTACGCAATGACGAGCTAGATGACTGGGAAGCTGGATTTGAAGAAGGTTATTTTAGTGACGAAGATTTACTATAAAAACCACTAAGAAAATAAAGCCTGGAAATTTTGGTAGACAATGTTTTCAGTGTCTTTTAGAGAGATATCTTTTATTACACTGATTTCTTTTATTGTTTTTTTAACATAACTAGGCTCATTTCTGCCCACTTCAGGATTTCCATAAGGGGAGTCTGTTTCAGTCAAAATCTTAGAAATAGACACTTTGTTTACAAGAGTCTTGAAATGTTCTGATCTTATGATTGACACAGGTATAGAAAAGTAACACCCAATTTCTTCTGCCTGCTTAGCCAATTTCATATTTCCGCTAAAAAAATGCAGCAGAGCCTTTACTTTATAATTTTTTAATATATCAATAACATCTCTCTCAGCCTTTCTATTATGTATAATAATCGGTTTGTTCAATTCCTCGGCAAGCTTCAAGAACTTAATGAACACTTCTTTTTGTCTTTTTAAGATACCTTCATCCTTATCATGATAATAATCCAATCCGCATTCTCCTATAGCAATAATATTATCTTTATTTTCTCTTATAAAAGAAAAAATTTCTTCAAAATCCTTATCAGAAGTGCTCTTAACCTCATTAGGATGTATTCCCAAAGCAACCTTAATAACATCATATTTCTTACTAAGCTCTAAAACTTTTTTGTTATCCTCCTTAGTTAAACCATTCACTATAATTGCTTTCACGCCAACTTCTTCTGCTCTTTTTATTACATCATCCAAATCATTTTCAAAATCCTTATACTGCAAATGTGCATGGACATCAATTAACATATATTTTTGATAATAGAAGCATATTTATAGTTTTTCACTCAAGAATTTTAACCAAAGTTTTTAATGAATTTATTTTCGGGAAGTAATCTTTTTTGTCTTCTCGATCTAACAATAAAGCAGGCATTTTAAGGCTATTAGCCGGTTTAATATCATTTTCAAAATCATCGCCTACTAGGAGAACTTCTTTAGGATTTAATTTCATACGTTCAAGAACGTTGTAGAAAGCTGGATAATGCGGTTTTATGACTCTCATTTCATCAGAAAAACAGACTACATCAAAGAAATTTTGTAGTCCATATTGGTAAAAAGGTTCTTTGTAAGGAGAATGGACATTAGACAAAATCCCAAGTTTAAAGTGTCTCTTCACTAAAAAATCTAAAGTTTCGTAGACATCATCATAAAGATCGGATTTTAACGCATCAGTGCCATAATATCTCAACAAGCTTTTCTTTATATTTTCATATTCTTTACTCCTTACGTAGATTTCTAAACTGCCCATAAGAGTTTCAACAAACTTTAAAGTGCTGTAGAATTCTATTGTCATTAAACTTTCCCAAACATTACGGACTTTTTCTATATCAACACCAGTTATTCTAGAAGTTTTTATTTCTCTATCTTTTTCTACAGGCTCAATCAAAGTGAACCATAGATCAAATACTACTCCTCTTATGTTTCTACCACTTAAATAATCTTTTAACTTGTCCATTTTAAAAACTCTGACTATAAGAAGACTATACTATTTTTATACATTTCTATCTAAAAAAGCTTTATAAAATAAGCTCCTAATTGTATTAGTATTATCAATAAGCAGGCAAAATTTACCTGAGACCATATCTTAACAGCTTTCTTTTTATTCTTAAAAAATTTATTTGATGCGACATAGACCATTCTGCCCCCATCTGTTATGAATAATGGCAGCCAGTTAAACAGTCCAATTCCAAAGCTAATCATCCATATCCAGAAAAATAACCTTGCAAACCAAAAAACAATGCCTTCAAAAACAGAAAAATTTCCAGGTGCAATAATAACACCCAAATAGCCAAAATCTGCTTCCTTAGGGTGCTCTGCTGCAATGACTGTTGCCTCTCTTTTATCAGTTTTTATTAATAATTCCTCTCCTGGTTTTGTTCCCATCATAAACTCGGTAAAGCTTAAAACATTAAGGTTTTCCTCTCCATTAATGCTTAAAATTTTTTCTCCTTTTTCTATACTGCTTTGTTCTAAAGGAAATCCTTCTTCAAACTCCTGCACAACTATTGGGTTGTCCTTTAGCAAAGAATTAGCAAATGGATTTAAAGCAAAAGTTGAAATTATAAAAATAACTGCAAATAAAAGAATATTAGCAAAAGATCCTGCTGATAGAATGCTTAACTGCGCTTTTGCAGTTGCCTTGCTCATTTTTTTCTCATCTGGCTCAACAAAAGCTCCTGGAATTGGTCCTAAGAATATTAAACCTGAATTTTTTACTTCCAGATTATAAAGCCTTGCAAATACTCCATGAGAGAATTCATGAATCACAACAACTACAAAAACTGAAATTATAAAAAACCAAAATGGCAAAACTGGAAGTCCTGGAATCCTGACTCCTGGAAGCAAGGGAGCTAAAGCAGCAGGTGTGTCAGGTCTTAAAAAAAGCAATCCAGTATAATAAATTAAAAAGCCAAATAAAAATATCATCCCAAAAAAACCAGCAATTATTCCGATAGAGCCTAAAAATTTTAAAAACCTTGGAGAAACTTTTGCAATTTTATCCATTGCTTTTAAGCCTAATTTTGTTCTGTAAATAAAAAGAATCTTGCCTTTGACCTCAACATTCTTCCTGTTTAGATAAAAAAATACAGCGACAAAGGCATAAAATAAAATTCCTAATATTAGGTCATAATTTACCACTTTATTTCTTGCTCTTTATTGGTCTGAATGCCTTCCCTTGGCATCTCCTGCATGAAATTCTCTTGCCTAAAATCTTTAGTGGTTGTGCTCTAATCTTAGTCTTGCAATTCCTGCAAACATAAACATTTCTGAATAATCTTGCTGATGCTTCTGGAAACTTTGCCATCTTTAAACCTTAACTTGCTTCATCATTTTATCACCCATCATTATCCAATATACTACCTGAACACCTTCTTTAATATCCGCTTTTAATTCATCTGGAATTTTTAAATCAAATGTTTCAAAGCTTTCCATGTCCATAATATTTGCTGTATCACCGCTTATGGATAATACTTGTGCTGCTTTTTTTTCAATTATAGGCACGTCAACATTATCATGCGCTGGTATTATTTTTATTATCTTTGACCCATCTAAAACGCCTACAGCTTCTACTCTGCACTTTGCATGCCCATGTTTTCCAGTTCTTGATGTCTGGGTGCTTTTTATGATACATACTTTATCATCAAAAATAACATATCTGCCTGGCTTTAAACTGCCTATAGATGCCACCGTCTTTTCTGCCATTAAAACAAGTCTTAGAAGTATGTTTATAAATTTTATCTTTTTAATCATAAAGAGATTATTTGAAACTATGGAAATATTTTTATACTAATCTATTTTTTGCATATAGTGAAAGCAATAATTGTCCATGGATGGGACTTTAATCCAAATATGCATTGGTATCCTTGGTTGAAGAAAGAGTTAGAAAAGAAAGGATTTGATGTCATAGTTCCAAAAATGCCCAATACTTCCGAACCCCAAATAGAAGATTGGGTTTCGCACCTAAAGAAAGTGGTAGGCAAATTAGATGAAGAAACTTGTTTTGTTGGACACAGTATTGGTTGTCAAACAATAATGAGATTCTTAGAAAAAGAGGATTATAACGGTAAAATTGGCAAAGTAATATTTGTCGCTGGTTGGTTTAAATTAGACAACTTAGAGGATGAAGAAGTTGAAGCGATAGCAGGTCCTTGGATAAATACTCCAATCGACTTGGATAAAGTAAAACAAAAAATAAGCAAACTTACTGTCTTTTTATCAGATAATGATCCATTTGGATTTCTAGATTATAATGCAAAAATGTTTATAGATAAGCTGGACTCCAAAGTTATTATAGAAAAAAATAAAGGTCATTTCACAGAAGAGGATAATGTCAAAAGTTTGCCAGAAGTTTTAAAAGAAATTATCTAGATTTATCTTTTTTTCCTTTTATTGCCAGAAGATGATTTTTTTGCTTGATTATTCTCAATTTCAGTTAATTTTGCACTAATCTGCTCTAATTTAGAGTTGAATTCTGTTAATTTTACATTCAAATCAGCATTTTTTATAGTGCTATCAGAAGCCTTTACATTAATGTCATTTAATCTGGTTTCAAAAGAATTTAATTGAGAAGTTAAATTAGCTATTGCTGTCCATAATTGCGCAGCCCTAGGAACTTTAGCTGATTTGTAAGCATTTTTTTGCATGGATACATCTTTTAGCTGTTTTAACAAACTTTCTTTTAAGTTAGAATCTAATTTAGTTTTCCAATCCATAATAACACCCTCAAGATAGAAATAATAAGTCTCTATTTAAAAAGATTTCTATTCTAGAGTGATTACAAAAAAAGTAGGCATAAAAAGATTTATTAATTCGATTGTGAAACCCATTACATGTTAAAAGAAGGAGATTTTATAGAAATAGAGTATACTGCCAGACTAAAAGACAGAGATATAATATTTGATTTAACAGATGAAAAGTTGGCAAAGGAAAAAGGAATTTATAATCCTAATGTTAAATACGGTCCTGTAATCCTCTGTTTAGGGCAAAACCATATCCTTCCCGGGCTTGACAAAAATCTCATTGGTAAAGAGTTAGGAAACTATGTTATAAATCTCTTGCCAGAAGATGGCTTTGGAAAAAAAGACCCTAAATTAATCAGGATACTCCCTACTTCTGTTTTTAGAAAACAAAAAATTAACCCTATGCCTGGCTTGCAATTAAATATTGATGGCAGGGTTGGATTAGTAAGATCTGTAACAGGAGGCAGAACCTCTATTGACTTTAATCATCCTATGGCAGGAAAAGAGCTAACTTATGACATAAAAATAAACAAGGTTGTTAAAGAGTCCAAAGAAAAGCTTGATGCTTTATTAAAAATACTTCTTTTGCTAAAAGAGCCAAAAACTAAAGTGGATAAAGGCATAGGAGAAATTTCTCTAAAAGAAAAGCTTCCTGAAGCCATAGAAGCAATATTAAAAGAAAAAATAAAATCATTGATATCCGAAATAAAAGAAGTAAAAATTATAATAGAGAACAAATAAGCTTAAATACTACTTAGGACATTATTCGTTAAAGTTTCTAAAATGGAAGATCAATTCATACAAGAGGTTAAAAAAGAGGAGCCTATGATTCTGGCATCTGGTTCTAGCTTAAAATCTGCTAAGGAATTAGATAAAGAGCTCGAAGAGATGATTGCCAGGCAAAAGGCAAAAATAAAAGTTATGGGCACTGGTGGAGCAGGAAACAACACCATTAATCGAATGACAGAGGTTGGCATTGGAGGTGTTGAAACAATCGCATTAAATACAGATGCTCAAGACCTTCTTTATACTAATAGTGATATTAAAATTTTATTGGGGAAAGAACTTACTAAAGGCTTGGGAGCAGGAGCAATACCAAAAGTTGGTGAAGATGCTGCTAAAGAAAGTGAGCATGAGATAAAACAAAGGATACAAGGCTCTGATATGATATTCATTACTTGTGGATTAGGGGGGGGAACTGGTTCTGGTTCTGCTCCAGTAATTGCAGATATTGCAAAGAAGATGGGCTGTTTGACAGTTGGCATAGTAACAGTTCCGTTCACAATGGAAGGAAATTCAAGATATGATAATGCTGTAGTTTCTCTGGAGAAATTGGAAAACATTGTTGATACTTTAATTGTTATCCCAAATGATAAATTATTGGAATTGGCACCTGATCTGCCTCTGCATACAGCATTTAAAGTTGCAGACGAAATTTTAACAAATGCTGTTAAAGGCATAGCTGAATTAGTTACAAAGACAGGCCTGGTTAACTTGGACTTTGCTGATATCAAAACTATTATGAGCAATGGAGGAGTTGCTATGATAGGTGTTGGTGAATCAGACACTGAATCAAGAGCCCAGGAAGCGGTTGAAAAGGCATTAAATAATCCTTTGTTAGATGTTGATATTTCAGGAGCTTCAGGAGCCTTAGTTAATATCTCTGGAGGTCCTGACATGACTTTAGATGAGGCTAAAAAAGTAGTTGAGACAGTTTCTGAAAAATTAGAAGAAGACTCTAGGATTATATGGGGAGCCCAGATTTATGAAGACCTAGAAAGGACGATAAGAGTAATGTTAATAGTAACAGGAGTTAAGTCTCCGCAGATATTCGGACCTCAAAGAGGTTTAAAGGATAAAAGAAAATCAGAAATGGAAAACGAGTTTGGCATAGATTTCATTGATTAAAAACCCATAAGCTTTAAATACCTAATTCTTTTAAAAAAGTTTAAAATGGATACTTTCCAACCACAAATAGAGGAAAAACCTTCTTTATGGCAAAGATTTAAAAGATTCCTAATACAATGCAAAAGGGTCTTTAAAGTAACAAGAAAGCCAAGCAAAGAAGAATTTTTAGTAATATCAAAAGTAACAGGAATAGGAATATTAATAATAGGCTTATTAGGATTCATAATAAAATTTGCATGGGAATTAATAAGATGACTAGCATATACACATTAAAAACAACAGCCAACAGAGAAGACCAGGTTATGGACTTTATAACCTCCCATATCAAAAAAAGAAATCTTGAGGTTTATGCAGTAATAAGACCTCATGGCTTAAGAGGGTATATTTTTTTGGAAGCAGCCTCAAAAGCAGATGCTGAAGAATCATTTCAAGGCGTTCCTTATGCCAAACAATTACTTCCAAATCCAGTAAAGTACGAGGAAATTGAGCATATGATAGAGCAGGTAAAAGTCCAGGTTAATATTCAAAAAAATGACATTGTAGAAATTATATCAGGGCCATTTAAGAGAGAAAAAGCAAAGGTTAACAGGATAGACCAGACGAAAGATGAAATCATTGTTGAATTACTAGAGTCTGCTGTTCCTATTCCAATTACTGTTAAGCTTGATTCTGTAAAAGTTATAAGAAGGGAGTCTGAAGAAGAAGAACAAAAAGAAAATGAGTAAAGAAACTATTGAATTAATGGTAGAAGGCGGAAAGGCAGCTGCTGGCGCCCAATTAGGCCAGTCCTTAGGTCCGTTAAAGATAAATGTCAGTGAAGTGGTTCAAAAAATAAATCAAAAAACTGCCTCTTTCAAAGGAATGAAAGTTCCTGTTAAAGTTACTGTTGATACAGAATCAAAAGAAGTTGATGTAAGTGTAGGCACACCTCCGACGTCTGAGCTTATAAAAAAAGAATTAAGCTTGGAAAAAGGATCTAGTAAGCCAAATTTGGAAAAGGCTGCAAATATTGCTATCGAACAAGTAATCAAGATTGCTTTAATGAAGAAAGATTCTATGACAGTCAATTCACTGAAGGCTGCTGTAAAAAATGTTATCGGAAGCTGCGCCTCCCTGGGGATTTTAATAGAAGGAAAGTTTCCAAAAGATGTTAACCAGGAAGTTGATCAGGGTATTTATGATTCTTTAATTAATTCTGAAAAAACTGAAATTGATGCAGATAAAAAAGCCCTGCTTCAGCAGCAATTAGAAGAAGTTCAAGCACAGTTGAAGGCTGAACAAGAAAAATTAAAGGCTTTGGAAGAAGCTGAAAAAGTTGTTGTTGAAAAGCCAGTTGTTGAAGAAAAGGCTGAAGAAAAGGCTGAAGAAGGAAAAGAAGAGAAGAAAGAAGGGGCTAAAGAGGAAAAGAAAGCTCCTGCTAAAGAAGAGAAGAAAGAGCAGAAAAAGTAGATTGATAAAGTCTATAAAAAGAATTTTCCTTATTTTTATCCACTATTTTGAATTATAGTCTCTTAATGCAAGACTATATTTCTCTAGCACTATTTTCTTCGACATGACCTTCCCATATTACTTTTTTTCCCAAAAAGGAATATTACCTTTTTTTATTTCTGTTTCTATAATCAAATCTTTTATACTTGTAGTCGCAAGTTCTCCTAACAAATGAAATAATCCTCTTACAGATTTTGTTACTTCAGTTTCTTCTCTTAGAATAACTCTTTCGTCAAAATCATATCTAGAATCTGTAGAGTCTGAAATTTGAAGATTAACATTATGATAGATATATTCTTCTTTTATAATATCTCCTCCAATGTCAGCTGAAGTTAGAGTAATATATCTCCAATTATCATCAGTATGAATATACTCTCTGATTCTACTCATTTGTTCTTCGTGCAGTTTATTGATAATAAATTTTCTTATTTCTTCCATTTTGATTCACTCTCCTATTAGTTATAAAATAGTAATAAAAAAGACTATATTTAAATATTAGCGCCCCCTTAAGGTGGTGCAATATAGAAAAATTTAAAAACTTTAAACCCAAGATTATATTATGGATATAAAGATACTCGAAGAAATAGGTTTAACAAAATCAGAAATAAAAGTATATATTGCTTTAATAGAGCTGGGACCAAGTTCAAAAGGACCTATAGTTAAGAAAGCCAAAATAACTTCATCAAAAATATACGAAGTTTTGGATAAATTAACCGAAAAAGGTTTAGTAAGTTCTGTTTTAAAGAACAATGTCAAGCATTTCATAGCTTCATCTCCAACAAGAATTAAAGACTATATGAAAGAAAAGAAAAGTAGGCTGGAAAACCAAGAAAAAAACTTAGAAAAGATTCTTCCAGAATTAACGGCTAAACAAAAATTATATTCTGAAGAATTAAAAGCTCAGGTATTTCAAGGATGGAGAGGATTAGAAACTGTTTTTGAAGATCTTCTAAAAGATGCTAAAAGGGGGGATATTGACTTGATAATAGGTGCTAGTGGTGGATTTAATCCTCAAAGAACTAGAAAATTTTTTGATAAATATACTATTAAAGCTAAGGAGAAAGGTGTTATTGTAAAAGTTATTTTTCAAGAATCTGCAAGAGAATATTTTAGAAAATCAAAGGCTTATAAAAGGTATATTATAAAAAAATATTTAGAGCAAACAACTCCTGCTGAAATTAATATAGCTAAAGATAAAGTTGTTATTATAGTTTTATCTCAAGAGCCGTTAGCTATTTTAATAAAAAATGATGAAATAGCAAGATCATTTAAAGAATATTTTAACATTATGTGGAAAATAGCTAAAAAGTGAAAAATATTCAAAGAGAAATAATAAAAGAATTAAAGATTAGATCAAAACAATTGGGAAAAATCTCTGGAGAATATTTAAAAATTGCTTTTTATTGTGAAGAGAGTAAACACAAAAAATCTAAAAATACAGAAGCAATACAATTTAATCTAAACAAATCTGATGAATTACTAAAAGATGGGTTAAATTTTATGGAATCATTAAAAGATCTTCTAAAAATGTTTGATATAGAAACAACAAAAATATGGCTATGTGGTGAGAATATAAGAAAAAAAGATGGAAAGGTCACAAGATTAATTAGATTCAGAGTAAAAGCAAATAGCGTCAATAGATTTATAAATGAAATTGGATGGATGAAATAAAGGCTAGCCACGTATGGGACTAAAACACTTAATTGTATTTTAGCATAATGCTGTCGGCTAGTTTGGTTTAGGCTTCGAGGTTTGGGACCTTGCGACCCAGGATATCTTAATGAGAATTGAGATGTGGGAATTCAAATCCTGGCAGCCCCATTATATTCAAAACCTTTATAAATCCCATTTAAGAGAATAGAATAATAAATTCTAAATAAAATGGGAAGAACTAAAAAAGTTGGATCTACAGGAAGATTTGGCGCTAGGTACGGAAAGACAACAAGGAAAAAAGTTTTGGAAATAGAGCAAAAACAAAAGAAGATTTATAAATGCCCAAATTGCCATTATACAAAAGTAAAGCGGGTATCCAGTGGCATATGGCATTGTGATAAGTGCAACATTAAATTAGCTGCTAAAGCTTATGAAGTATAAAAATGGTTACATACAAATGTTTTGAATGCGACAAAGTAGTAAAACAGGACTACATAAAGAAGAAAATCAGATGTCCGTATTGCGGTTCTAAAATATTATTCAAACCAAGGACAGTTGTTTCAAAAGTCAAGGCAAGATGAAGAAGGAAGAAATGGAAAAAAAGATAACAGAACTGCAGCTATTAGAGCAAGGTATGCAGAATTTTGCTTTGCAAAAACAGACTTTTCAAGCACAGCTTATTGAAGTGGAGAATGCTCTGGAAGAGTTAAAGTCCACTAAAGGACAGACTTACAAAATAGTCGGAAATATTATGATCGCATCGGATAAGGAAGAATTAAACAAGGACCTAAAATCAAAAAAAGAATTATTGGATGTAAGATTAAAGAACATAGAAAAGCAAGAAAATAATATTAAGGATAAGTCAAAAAAGCTTCAGGAAGAAGTTATGGCAAATTTAAAAAAGAGGTAAAAATGAGTGATGAATTTAGTGACAATAGGCTTATGGAAGTTTTGGAGGCATTGCAAGTTATAGAAAATGACATAGCAGTGCCTAGAAATATAAGGGAAGGAATAAAAAATTCTATGCAGGTTTTAAAGGAAAATAACATAGAAATAGCTGTAAAAATAAACCGCTCCCTTCAAGAGCTGGAAGAATTGTCGGATAATCCAAATATTCCAGTTTACACAAGAACGCAATTATGGAACATAGTTAGTTTGCTGGAAAGTGTTCAATAGTTTAGAGAATAGAAATGTTTATATATTATTTCCATACTATGCTAATTACAGAGTGGAGGCAAAAAATAGATGAAAGAGCATTTAGCAAGACTAAAAGAAAAGATTTTTAGTTCTAATAGAGAGGATGATCATCTTTCTGCTCAAGAAGATTATATAGAAATAGATACAGGAAGTCAGGAAACAAAAAGAAAGAAAGTAATGATAAGGCCTTTTGTCATAGAAAATTTTGATGATATAAAGCCAGCTTTAGATTCTTTAAGGGAAGGGTATACTATAGCTTTAGTAAATATAAAGCCGATTAAGGATAAGGACATTATCGAGCTTAAAAGGGCTGTTAATAAGTTAAAAAAGACATGTGATGCAATCGAAGGGGATATAGCTGGATTTGGAGAGGACTGGATTGTTGTTGCCCCTAATTTTGCGCAGATATACAGAAACAAGCAAACAGAAGAAGTAAAGGAATAAAAAAGTTTAAATACCTTTTTCTTTAAATAAGATAATTATGGAAAAGTTAACAAAGCAGCCTTGCCCTTTTTGCAGCAAAAAAACTTTGGCTTTAGTAGAAGACCAAAAAGATATTCCTTACTTTGGAAAAGTATATTTATTTTCTATGAATTGCTCTTCATGTAAATATAATAAAGCTGATGTAGAAAGTGCAGAGCAAAAACCTGCAGCAAAATACACAATGGACATAGAAAGTGCAAAAGATATGGGGGTAAGGATAGTTAAATCTTCAACAGCCACAGTAAAAATGCCGCAATTGAGGCTTTCAGTTACTCCAGGACCTGCTTCAATAGGATATATCTCAAACATTGAGGGGGTAATAACAAGATTTGAGGATGTTATAAAGCAGGAAAAAGAAGATTCTGAAGATTTAGAGGCAAAAAAGAAATGTAAAAACTTGTTAAAAAAATTATGGAAAATAAAGTTAGGGGATGTTAAAACCAAGATAGTAATTGAAGATCCTTATGGAAATTCTGCTATTGTCTCCAATAAAGCGAAAGTTGAAAAACTTCAAGTTAAAAAATGAAAGTTTTTTTTATACCTGCAAAGTCTAAGACAAACATTAATGAAGCTGTAAAAAATCTTGACTTCGGCAGATTAAACGGAAGAATCGGCCTAGTTACAACAGTCCAATATTTAGACCAGGTAAAGAATCTTGACTTACCAAGATCAAAATTTGTTGGTCAAATAATAGGATGCAACAGCTCTCAGCCGGAAAAATACGCCTCCGAAATTGATTGTTTTCTTTACATTGGTTCCGGTGATTTTCATCCTCTGGAAGTTCTATTAAAAATTGGAAAGCCTACCTTCATATTTAATCCTGAAACTAACCAGTTCTCACAGTTAGATCCAAAAATACTGGAAGATTCAGAAAAGAGATTAAAGGGAAAACTATCTAAATTTTACCATTCAGAAAATATAGGAATTTTAGTTACAAAGAAGCCATTGCAGAAGGATTTGTTAAATGCATTAAAATTAAAAGAGAAAAAAGACAAAAAGTATTATATATTCTTTTTTGATAATTTAAATGAAATGGATTTAGAGAATTTTCCGCAGATTGATTTCTGGGTTAATACAGCCTGCCCAAGAATTGAGAGCAAAAAAGTTATAAACATAGCAGAGGTTATGAAGTAATGGAAAATGAAAAATTTATAAAAGAATTTACAAGCTTTCTTCAGGAAAAAGGATTTATCTGGGGTCCTGAACCAGAAATATATGGAGGATTAGCAGGATTTCATTCTTATGGGCCTTTGGGAAAATTATTAAAAAATAAAGTAGAAGAAAATATAAGGAGAGTTTTTCAAAAGAATAATCTGTGGGAATTAGAAGCGCCAATAATAATGCCTCAAATAGTCTGGGAAGCCTCCGGACATATGGACTTTGCCGATAATTTTCTGGAATGTGGAAATTGCGGTTCTGTCAACAAAATATCTAAAGAAGATGAAAATAAAAAAAATAAATGCCATTCTTGCAAAGTAGAGTTAAAAGGGAAGCTAAAAAAGCACAATTTGATGATGCAGACTAAAGTCGGCGATTCTATAGCTTATTTAAGGCCAGAAACAGCAACAGCAACATACCTTCCTTTTAAAAGATATCATAATTTTTTCAGAAAAAAATTTCCATTAGGTGTTTTTCAGATAGGAAAAGCTTTTAGGAATGAAATATCTCCAAGGCAATCTGTTATTAGAGGGAGGGAATTTACGCAGGCGGAAGGTCAGATTTTTGTTGATCCAAAAGAAAAAGACAACTGGCAGGAATTTGAAAACATTAAAAAGGCAGAGGTAAATGCTATACCTGCAAGAACTCAAGCAGAGACCAAAATTTCTTTTGATGAGTTAGTAAAGAAGAAACATATAAAGACAAAAGCTTATGCATGGTGCTTATGGCTGGCTCACAAACAATTTGTTTCAGCAGGAATTCCAGAAAAGAATATCAGAGTCAGGCAGCATTTGGATGAAGAAAAAGCATTCTATGCAGATGATGCATGGGATATTGAAGTTATGACAAACAGCTTTGGCTGGATTGAAGTTTGCGGTGTTCATGACAGAACAGATTATGACCTAAAGCAGCATGAAAAATTCTCAAAGCAGAAAATGGAATGCTCCAGGGATGATGGCTCTAAATTTATTCCACATATTTTAGAGATTGCATTTGGAACAGACAGGCCAACCTTTGTTTTATTAGACACTTTTTATGAAAAAAAATCTAAGGAAGAGGGAAAAACCATGTTTAAGGTTCCTTATCATATGTCACCAGTTGAAGTTTCAGTATTTCCTTTATTAAGAAAAGATAAACTGCCTGAAAAGGCTAAAGAAGTTAAAGATTTATTAGAAAGAGAATTTATTGCCGAATATGATGAATCAGGCTCTATTGGCAGAAGATATCTAAGAAGCAGTGAGCAGGGAACTCCTTATGCAGTTACTATTGACTACCAGACATTGGAAGAAAATACTATTACAATAAGAGACAGGGATTCTGAAAAACAAGTAAGGATAAGAATAAAAGACTTAAGTGAAATGTTAAAAAAACTTCTTAATTATGAAATAGAATTTAAAAACTTAAGATAGGTATTTGACAAGATTTTTAAACTAGTTCTCTTAAACTAAATTTATGGGCGCGTAGATCAGTCTGGTAGATCGCGTCTCTGGCAGGGATGAGGCCTCGGGTTCAAATCCCGACGCGTCCATAAATATTATAAAAGAAAAGAATAAGGAAATTATATGGAAAAATGCATATTCTGCAATATAGCAAAAAAAGAAATTCCTTCTCATCAGGTTTATGAAGATGGAAAATTTCTTGCTTTTTTAGACATAAATCCAAGAAATCCAGGCCATACTTTAGTAATCCCAAAAAAGCATTACAGGTGGGTTTGGGATGTTGAAGATATAGGAGATTACTATAATGTCATTAAAAAAGTAGCAAACGCCTTAAAAAAAGCTTTTAACATTGAATTAGTAGTTTCTTTAGTTCTAGGGGAGGAAGTTCCTCATGCTCATGTCTGGCTAGTTCCAAGGTTTAAAGATGATGGTCACGGATCTTCTATTGACTTAAGCAATATTAAAAAAATACCGGAAGATGAAATGAAGGAAATAGCTGAAAAAATCAGAAGATTTTTATAACCTTTTTTATTTTTAAAAATGTAAAGATTTAAATATTAGAATATCCTAATGTGATAGTATGAAAGGACTATATAAAATTCATGCTGAAATGTGTAAAGTATTTTCAAATTCAACAAGGTTGGAAATATTGAATTTATTGAGGGATAAGGAATTATCAGTAACGGAATTAATAGAAAAAACAAATTTAAGCCAAGCCAATATTTCCCAGCATTTGTCAATTATGAAATCCAAGGGAATTGTTACGTCAAATAGGAAAGGCAAAAATATTTATTACAAACTCGTAAATCCGAAAATCATCAAAGCATTTGATATAATAAGAGAGATTCTGGCTGAAAGATTAAAGAAAGATGGTAAAATAGTCAGAGGAGTTTAGCATAAAAAATGACTGCAAGAAGTATTCCATCAGCATCATTGAAGCAGTTTCTGAAAAAAGAGATTGAAAATTCTAAGAGAATCCTTGATATCGGTTGCGGTGACGGAACAATTGCCATTTATCTGATATCATGCCTAAATTGCTATATCAATGGAATAGATTTGGACAAAGGCAAAATACATAGAGCTAATGAAAAATTTAGGAAAAAACCAAAAAAAGGATTAGCATTATGCCGTCTTTGTGATTCCAGGAAGATAAACAAGTTATTCAGAAAGCATACATTTGATGCTGTTCTCATTACCCATACTATACATCACTTAATAGACATAAATGATGTATTACTAAAAGCGCGATATACATTGAAACCAAGTGGTAAAATATTCATTGGAGAGTATCGGAGAGACTATGGAGAAAAAATTGACAACTGTCCTAGATTTTCCAACAAAAAAATTAAATCAATGCTCAGGACAGCAGGCTTTAGAAATATAAAAAAACATTTAATCCACAAAAATTTTGTGATGATTGCTGCTGTAAATGGGAGATAAGAAAAAAATGAGGTGAAAAATATGAGAAAAATATTCTTTGCAATAATGGTTGTTCTATTGCTAAATATTGGTATAGCTTCTGCACATGAACATAATTTTGATGAAACAAAACAACTAATAAATTTAGGAATTAGTTGCGATAAACTTACAGATGAACAGCTTGAATCTATTGGTGATTATTATATGGAGCAAATGCATCCAGGTGAAGCCCATGAAATGACGAATCAGATGATGGGTGGAGAAGGTTCTGAAAGTTTAAGCCAAGTGCATATCAACATGGCGAAACGACTTTATTGTAACGAAGATGTCGGGGGAATGATGGGTGGTGGCATGATGAATGTGATGATGGGAAATAATATGATGGGTTCGGGAATGATGGGAAACTATCCAACATATTATGGGTATAATAGTTTTTGGAATATACTCTGGCTGATTTTTTTAATAGGAATAATTGTCTTAATAATTTGGCTTATTTATAACTTTACAAAAAGGGGGAAAGAGTCTGAAACTCCAATTAATATCTTACAAAAAAGATATGCTAAAGGAGAAATAAACAAAAAACAATTTGATGAAATGAAAAAGGAGTTAAGAAAGTGAGAATCATGGAAAAAGATAAAAGCACATTGGTCTGGATTTTCATTGCTGTAATTGTTGTTCTCTTTTTCGTAGGAAGTTTTGGAATGGGTGGATATGGTATGATGGGTTTTGGAATGGGCTTTGGATTTATCTTTATGCTGCTTTTCTGGGGATTAATTATTTGGCTCATAATTACTTTAATCAATGCGAGTCAATCCAATAAAACTGAGCCAGATTCGTTAACAATCCTAAAGAGAAGATATGCTTCTGGAGAAATCACAAAGAAAGAATTTGAAACCATGACAAAGGAAATAAGGTAAGAAAATGAGATATAATGCAAAAGAATATTGGGAAAGTATTTACCAAACAAAAGAGCCTAATGAAGTAAGTTGGTACCAAGAAAAACCTGAGACGTCACTTAATCTAATATCTGAGACAGGCATAGAAAAAAATGCTAAAATTATTGATGTCGGTGCAGGAGCTTCAAAGCTTGCAGATAATCTTCTTGCTCTTGGTTTCAGAAACATAACCGCATTGGATGTTTCTTTAAATGCGTTAAATGAGTCAAAGAAAAAATTAGGAGATAGAGCAAATAATGTTAAATGGATAGTGTCGGATTTAAGGGAGTTTGAAACAAATGAGAGGTATGATCTTTGGCATGATAGGGCTGTTCTGCATTTTTTAACAGAAGAAGAGGATATTAAAAGGTATATAGAATTAGTAAGAACATACTTGAAACCTAAAGGTTATGTTATTGTTTCAACATTTTCCGTTAATGGTCCAAAAAAATGTAGTGGATTGGATGTAAAGCAGTATTCCGAAGATTCTATGAAAACATTGTTTACTGGTTTTGAACACATTAAAAGTTTTGAGGAGGAGCATTTAACTCCGTGGGGATCTAGCCAAATCTTCATATGGGGGGTATTTAGAAAACGTGGTGATGAAAAATGAAACAAGAAGATTTTGCATATATTGTTGAGACAAAAAAAAGCTTTGATGAAGCAGTTGTCTCAGTATTGAAAGCAGTTGAACAGAAAGATTGGGCTTTATTTCAGATTTATGATGTAAAGGAAAGATTAGCAGCTAAAGGATTTGAACATAAGCCATTAAAGATTATTGAGATATGTTCGGGAAAACATGCAAACCAATTTCTAAAGAAAAATAGATTAATTTCTCTTTGTATGCCATGTAAGATCAATGTCCTGGAAGAAGATGGAAAAGTTAAGATTGCTGGAATGAAACCGACTATGATTTCAGAGTTCTTCCCAGAAGTCAGTAAGGAAGAAGCTGAAGAAGTTGAAAGGGATGTTAAAGAAATTGTTGATAATGCAAGGTGACTGAGAGATGAAATTAGGAATCATTTTAAATACAAACGACGCCGAAGAAGTTTGGAATTGTTTAAGATTTGGAAATACTGCATTGAAGGAAAAACACTCTGTAAAAATATTCTTGCTTGGCAAAGGAGTAGAATTAGAAGATATCAAAAATAGAAAGTATAACATAAACAAACAAATTGGCTTATTTATTAAAAATAAAGGTCGAATATTTGCTTGTGAAACTTGCTTAAAATCAAGGCATAAGGAAGGTAATAAAGTTTGTCCCATTTCTACGATGAATGATTTATTAAAAATAGCTGAAGAATCTGATAAAATTTTAACATTTGGTTAGCGAGTAATAAACTTCCTCATTTGCACCAATAACTTTTTATAACCTCTTTTTTCTAATTCTTTTTAAGCCACCGTAGTTTAACCTGGTAGAACGCGAGTTTCATGAGCTCGATGTCATGGGTTCAAATCCCATCGGTGGCATAAATTTTTTTAAAAATATAGAATTAAAAGAAAAAAAAGTTTTATTTGAATATTACACTATCCTTACAATCTAAAGAGCAGTAGGATTTGCTAGTAGAGTCACTTTCTGCAGGGTCACATACTCCATCACCGCATATTATGTCTTCTACAGCACATGTTCGGTCAGCAGATTGACAGTTGTTTGTGTCCATACAATATATACATCCTGATGTTTCAGCACATTCAAGGCTATTAGATATATCGCTGCACGGTTTTGTAGATATGCCACAATCTTGGTCGCAAGAACCTATTTCTTGCTCTTCGCATAATCCATCACCGCATGCTGTTGGTTCGCCATTACCGCCGCATTGATCATCTGAAACACATTCTTGTATACCCTTACTGCATGTAGGTGTATATCCTTCATAACAAAGAATTCTTTCATCACAACTTCCATCATCTGTACATGTTCCGCCACTACCGTCGCATTGGCCATCTGTAAGGCATACTATTTCACCAGCTATGCACTGGGTAAATCCAAGTCTACATAATGTTGTACCACAAGTTCCATCATTTACGCATATTTCACCATCACTGCATGCACCTACACCATCTCCATGCATTAAATGTGCTTGTAATGCATTTACACTTACAGAAATAGTTTGAGGATTATCTTTTGGTACTTTATGGCATATCTCTACTTTATCATTTTTAGCCTCAACTATCATAGCTATTGCAACAATTCCAACTATCGCTACAATAGAAGCTAGAATAAGACCATGTCTTCCTTCATCCATAATATTATCACCTCTTATTTTTAAGTATTTTTATAGTTAATAATACTTTTAAGTAGTATTTAAACCTTATTCTTTAGCTCGTCAGTTGATAGCTATCAATAGTACTATCCTTTAAAAGCTTCAAATGCTCTTTCTTAAGCTTTTCAATAGAATCCTTGTCTTTTATTACTCCTTTAAGCATATGGGATAAGCTTTCTCCACTCAGCATGTAAGGCAATAAAACATAATCACATCCTTTTTTATAAAATTCAAAAGCTTCATGCAGATGGACAGTAGTCAGAATAACTTTTATTTTAGGATTAATTTTTTTAACATAATCAAGAATAAATAAATCATCATCTCTGTTTTGTGCTGTTGATATTACAAATTTAGATTTATTAAACCTAAGTTCATCAAGCAGATCTTTATTGCCGACATCTCCGTAAACACATGGGACTTTTTTCTTAGATAGAATATCAATGATATCGGGATTATAATCCACAACGAGTAGTTTATCCTTATCATCTTTAAAATTCTCGACCAAAACCCTTCCAATCCTATGCCCTCCAAAGAGTATTATATCATAAATGCCATGCTTGTTGTATTTAGACAATTCATCCTCTTTTGTTTTTTTCTTTTCAAATATTCCCAGATAAGGAGAAAATAGATTATACAGCTTATCTCCATACACAACCATATAAGTTGAAACAGCTATTGTTATAACTCCTACCAAAGTTATCAAGGATAATGCTATTTCATTTAAATGCCCTAAACTAAATCCTAAAGCTGCTATAATCAAGGAGAATTCGCTTATTTGCGCTACAACTAATCCTGCTTTAAAAGAAGTTCTTTTTTTATAGCCCAATAATCCCATTAAAATCATTACAATTATTGGATTTCCTATCAAAACAAATAAAGAAAGGATTACAGCAGGATAGATTATCTCTCCAATATGAGAAATGACAATTGGCAGTCCTAGACTTACAAAAAATAAAATAATAAAAAAATCTCTTAAAGGCTGTATCTTTCTGGTTATTTCCCTGTTATATGGAATTGAAGCCAGGCTCAAGCCTGCTAAAAATGCTCCAATCTCAAGATTAAATCCTGAATAGACAAATAATATTGAAACTAATAAAAGCCATGCGATTCCGGAAATAAACAAAAGTTCCTGAGATCTTGCAATGCTCTTGAATAAATTATGCAGTATAATTTTGCTGAACCCAAAAACCAATACAACTAGAAATAATCCTTTAAAAAAAGTATCCAAAATTAAACTGCCTAAATTAAATTCAGAAGAAATGCTGGTTATGAGGATTAAAGCAAATATAGCAATAAAATCCTGAACAATTAAAAATCCTATTGAAATTCTTCCGTATAAAGTGTCTAAATCATTATTATCTGTTAATAATTTTACAATAATTATAGTGCTGCTAAAAGCTAATCCAAGAGCAAGATACAATGAAGGAATATTAGAAAATCCTAAAACTTTTAAAATAAAAAATCCTATTGCTGTTGTAAAGATTACCTGTCCTATTCCAGTTAGGAGAGATATTGCTCCAACCTGCTTTAAAACCTTAAAATCCAGGCTCATTCCAACAATGTAGAGCAGGAATGCTATTCCTAATTGAGAAACAGTGGTTAATTCAGGAGATGGCTTGATAAGATTCAAAACTAAAGGTCCTAATAGTAATCCAGAAATTATGTATGATAATATTGGTGGCTGCTTTAATAATCTTGCAATATAAGCAACAAAAGTAGCAAAGATAATAATCACTGCAATATCAGCCAAAAGACTTTGCTCCAATCCAAATAAAGCCACTAAATCACCTCTTACTTAATAAAAAGAAGAAAAGAGTTTTTATTCTTTTCTATTCAATTGTATATCAATTGTACTTACCCTGACGTCTCTTCCTTCCTTGTTTGTAAAACCTTCGCTGTCAATTTTTATACCGCCAATCTCAATCTGCCCTTCTAAAAACCTGTTTAAAGCCACTTGGGCAATATCAACTGCTCTAGAAATAAACTTTCCTCTAGCTTTAATGCAGACCTCTTTTACACCTTGTGTAGTAAACTGCATCACAACGCCTGTAACATAATTCATAAATGGTTTGTTTCCTACAAAGATGATATGGTTGTCTGCTCCCTCTCTTGTCATTTTTGCAATCCCCTTGAGCTATTTTTGAATAGCTTGAGTCTTTCTTGTATTTAATTTACCCTGTATAGATTAAGGTTAAAATACTTTATAATACTTTCTTTTCATATTAGAAGTAGCTATTCTTCTCTCAATTTGGCTAACTTTGTGATATAACCAGCTATAATATTCCTTAATTTCTTGCTTGATACATCGACATAATTCCTGACTATAGCTTTATTTTCCTCAAAATTCTTTGTAAAATTATCTCCATATTTCTCCATAACCTGCTTTGTTACTCTCTTTATCTGCATTGTTTTTATTCTTCCCATATTCTAATGCATTAAAATCCCATATTTAAGCTTTATGTTTAACATTTCCATATGCATAAATCAGCAAATATTTAAAAACCTTGAATAACTACAGTTGCGTAGATTAAATACAATTATCAAGATGAAAAAACTAAAATTAACAATTGAAGGAATGCATTGTGCTTCATGTGCATCAAACATAGAAAAAAGCCTAAAAAAAATATCTGGGGTTAAAGAAGCTTCTGTAAGTCTAATGCTGAAAAAAGGAATAGTTGAAGCAGATGATTCTGTTTCAGAGGAAGAACTCAGAAAGGCAGTTTCTAAAGTTGGGTATAAAGTATCAAAAATTGAACAATGAACAATGAACACCATCATGAAGAGCCTGTAGAGGATGTAGAAATAACTAGCTGGAAAAAGAGACTTTTTTGGTCATGGATATTAACAATTCCTATAGCAGTAATAATGCTTTCCGAAAGGCTCTTTGGTTATCCTTTAATCGAAATGTCATATTCAATAATTGCTATCTTAATTCTTGGGTTTCCTGTTATATTCATTTTTGGATGGGATACAATAAAAGGTGGGATAAGGGGTTTATTCACATTTTATTTTAATATGGATTCCTTGATAGCTATGGGAACTGTTGTTGCTTACATGACTGGGATAATATATTTTACTGGAATTATTCAGGATTATTCTGGAGTAGCTGCAATGATAATGGCTTTTTTCACAACTGGAAAATATGTTGAAGCTATCGCAAGAGGAAGAGCATCTCAGGAAATAAAAAAATTATTGGAGCTTGGAGCTAAGAAATCACTAGTATTAAGAAACAAAAGAGAAATTGAAATTCCAATTGAAGAATTAAAAATTGGGGATATTATGATAATTAAGCCTGGAGAAAAAATTCCTACAGATGGAATTGTTGTTAAAGGAGAAAGCTCTGTTGATGAATCTATGGTCACAGGAGAAAGTCTGCCTGTTGATAAATTAAAAGGGAATAATGTTATTGGAGCAACAATAAATCAGGATGGAATTTTATATGTAAAGGCTACAAAAGTTGGCAAAGATACATTTTTAGCGCATATAATTAAGTTAGTAGAAGAGGCGCAAGGGACAAAAGTTCCAATACAAAGACTAGCAGATAAAATAACCTCTGTTTTCGTGCCAGTAATTTTAGCTTTGGCAATTTTAACATTTTTAAACTGGCTGTATTTTTCCGGAGATTTAAGCAGGTCTCTTGGTGTGGCTGTAGCAGTTTTAGTTATTGCTTGTCCTTGCGCTCTTGGGCTAGCAACACCCACTGCATTAATGGTTGGTTCTGGGATGGGTGCAAAAAGAGGAATACTGATCAGAAAGGGAGAAGCAATCCAGACAATGAAAGAAGTTAAAATAGTCGTCTTTGATAAAACAGGAACAATCACTAAAGGAAAGCCGGAAGTTACTGATATCTATTCAAAAGTTAGCAAAGAAAGATTATTGGAAATAGCAGGAAGCCTGGAGAAATTAAGCGAACATCCTATTGCTAAAGCAATTGTTGATAAATCTTTTCTTAAGAAATATAAGAAAGTTACAGGATTTAAAGTTTTAAGAGGGAGAGGAGTGGAAGGAAAGATTTCTGGAAAAGAGATTATTATTGGAAACAGAACTTTGATGAAAGATAAGAAAATTAATTTCAAAAATTTTGAAGAAAATATAAGCAAATTTGAAAATGAGGGTAAAACAACAATGATTGTAGCAGAGAATAAAAAGATTGTTGGAATAATTGCTGTTGCGGATGCTATCAAAGAAGATTCAGCAGATGCTTTGAGAATTCTAAACAAGGAAGGTTATAGGACTGTTATGATTACAGGAGATAATGAAAGAACTGCTAAAGCTATTGCCAGACAAGTTGGAATAAAAGAGGTTATAGCAAATGTTCTTCCGGAAGACAAAGTTAAGAAAGTTGAAGAACTGCAAAAAGAGGGGATGGTTGCATTTATCGGCGATGGCATAAATGATGCTCCTGCATTAAAACAGGCCAATGTAGGGATAGCCATGGGTTCTGGGACAGATATAGCAATTGAGGCAGGTGATTTGGTATTAGCGAAAAGTTCATTAATCGGAGTTGTTCAATCAATAAGATTAAGCAAGGCAACTTTTAGGAAGATTAAACAAAACTTATTTTGGGCTTTTGCATATAATACAATAGCTATACCTTTAGCAGTTGGAGGATTTTTGCATCCAGTTGTAGCAGAAATTGCTATGGCTTTATCATCTATTACTGTTGTTACAAATGCTAATTTATTGAGAAAAATTAAGATTGACTGAATATTCCCTTAAGACCTCTCTATTACCCATATTTCCCTTTTAACTAAGCTTTCTTCCCCATAATTAATAGGATACTGGGGCAATGGCTCAAAACCTGTTTTTCTAAGAATATTCCTAAAATTTATTTTGATATCTTTTCGATTCTTTGTCCTGAACCATGGGGTAATTATAGCTATTCTGCCTTTAACAACCTTCTTAAGCTGTCTCAAAACATTGGTATAAATCTCTTCAAGAAATCTTGCAGTTCTTTTTGCGTTTTCTTCACTGGGATAATTTTTTAAAAAAGGTCCTAAATAAGGCTCTGTAGCAACACAATCTGCTTGTTTGATATACCTGCTTAGGCTTTCACTGTCTCCATCTATTACTTCCCATCCTTTTTTCTTGATCCACTCGAGATTTTCTTTGCATTTATTTGCAATAACTTTATCTTTTTCGATTCCAATAACATCAATATTCATCAGCAGAGCTTCCTGTAATATAGTTCCTAACCCACAAAACGGGTCTAACAGCAAACTTCCTTCTTTTGCACCGCTTAGATTAATCAAAATCTTGCTTAGTCTTATTGAGCTTACCCTTAATGGATCCAGATGTGGCCTTTTGTCTCTTTTTTTGTAATCTTTAGGATTAAAAACAGCTACTACTTTAGCAATATGATTTTTAAAAATTATAAATTCCTCATCTAAATTTAATGATTTGCTTGGAGATATTCTTCCTTTCGCATTTAGATAAGCTTTTACCCCTTCTTCTTCAAATTTATCTCTGATATCTATCTGCTTATAGCTATAATTGTTAATTCCATATAAAATCTTTTTCTTACTGCCGTCATAAAAGTGCTTAAAATTTGTTTTGCCAATCTTGACTATTCCACCAAGATCTTTTATCATTTTTTTAAAGTCTAAAGCAGGCAATTCTATAAGCAAAATTTCTTTTGTTGATTCTAAGATATTATGCTTTATTTCTCTGGATTTTAAATAGCTCTTTAGCTCCAAAATGCTTAATTCAGGATCTCTTCCTAAAATGAATATATATTTCTCCATACATAAAACTATAAAAACAATTGTTTAAATAACCTACTAAAATGAGAAGGCTCTTTTTATTTATAATGCTGTTAATATCAATTCAAGGAGTATCAGCGTGGGATTGGCCAACACACCAGAATATTGTTGAGAGAGTTTATTATTCACTTCCAGACTTAAACTTAAGCTTGGAATACTTAAAAGAAGGATCTATAATTCCGGATAAAGTATTCCATGATAATAGAAAACACCATTATCCTGATTTATTGGAATTAACTGAAAAATGGCTCTTAATTGCAGAAGAGGAGTATAAAAAAGAAAATTTCAAAAATGCTTCTCTGGCATTTGGTATCGCATCCCATTATATTACTGATTCCTTTTCTTCTCCCCATTATATTAAAGGAGAAACATCCTACCAGCATTCAAAATATGAAGAAAGAGGTTACTTTGAGCCAAATGAATACTGCAGGACTGATATAGAATTAAAAGAAATATTAGCAGAAAGTCCTGAAGAAGGCTTATTTTGGGAGTCATGGCTAGAAAATAAAGACAATGAAATTCCTGAAAATGCTGTTAATAAAGCAGCTAAAGCTGTCTACATTTCTGCTTTTGAAACATTCAATGTTGAATGTGATAAAAAGACCAGAATAATCTCGAAAGATCCTGAATATACAGCAACTATACTCCTGTCATTAGTAATCTTGATTCTGCTTTCATTATTAATCAAAAGAAAAGACTAGAATTTCTTAAAAACAATGCCACTAAGGTTCTTATCCAGATGCTCTTTTGCTTTTTTGGCAATATCTCCATTAGTTAAAAACAGCAAAGGGAGGCTTTTTGCCTGAGCTTCATTATATGCAAGGCTCAAATCTCCCTCATTTATTTTCTTTTTATTTCTGACCTTAACAAAATACTTTAATCTTCCCAGATTAGATGGTATCTCAACTAGAAAATTAAATTCTTTGTCTTTTTTTACAATCTCCTCATTTAATATCTCAATTTTATTATCACTAAAATAATTATCAATTGACAGATAGAAGTCAATTTTTTTCTTTATCTCTTTTTTGTCTTCCTTCTTCTCTTCAACCTCTACTTTTTTAATCTCTATCTTCTTTTCTTTTATTTCTGGCCTCTTTTCCTCTGGTTTTCCAATCTTGGTTTCTTTAATAGCTTGCTTCACTTCCTGCTTTACCTCAGGCTCCTTTTTAAATAATATATTTTTAACATCCTCATTTGTAATTAGATACCATCTCCAAAACCTCTCAAAGTTTCCATTTAAATTTACATCAATTGGGACAGCAAAATCTTTTATTTCCCTTAATGCTATTCGTATTGCGGGCTCTAATTCTTGGTCATTAAGGACTTTTTTTTCTTTTAAAATATTGAAAGCTTCTTTTTTCTTTCCAGTTAAATGGCTTCCTAACCTGTCTTGTAGAAATGATTCTTGCCCTTGAATGTAATATAAAGGGCTTCCGCCGATATTCTCATTAGTAAGCTTAATTTTCTTTTCAGAAACCAGCTGTGATAATAAAACAGAAGCCATCATTATGTTTGTTCCAACTACCTTGCTTATTCTAACAGGCAAAGATGGTCCATTGCTTTTTAAAAAATCATATGCTTGTGATAGTTTATCTGCCATTTTTTAAGGCCTTAGCCATGCCACATTATAATAAGTTACATCTGTTTCTTCATCTACTACTCCAATAAGAAGAGTCTTCCTTGTTGAATGAGCCACTCTATTTTTTGCACTAAATCCATGCCAGGTTAAAGTATCTCTTTCATGAACAGGATATAAAATCCATTTAGCATGGTCATCTCCTGGCTTAATGCCTCTGTCATAAACTCTGAATTCTGCTCCAAATTTTAAAGCTGTTTTGACAATATAACCTCTATCCCTCATATCCTTGAACACATAATACTTAGTTAAAAATTCTTTATCCTTTCTTATAGCTTTAGCAATATACTTGTCAAATTTTATAGCTTTAGCTTTAGAATCCTTAATATTTAACTTTTTCTTCTCTAAAAGGTATAGGCCTTCAAACATAGAATAGTGAATTTTATCGCCTACAACTTCACCATACCTGCTTTTGTCATATAACTCAAGACTGACTTTATGCTTCTCTGCAATTAGCCTGTCATTAAGGAATACCGCTTTTGCCTTAGCTTCCCTTACCATCATTCTAATGAATAGTAAATTATTTAAAAACCTTTCTCTAAACAGATATATGCTTATCAAAAAATTAAGAATAGCTTTAACTTTAGCTATATTTGAAACTACTACATTGATTATCCTTTATTTTACAAGAGACTTAAACCTCATATTGACAGCTTTATCAGTGGGCTTGATAGGAAGTTTAGCAGCTATTCTTATTCATAATCTTCTTTCTAAAAGATTTAATTTGATGTCTGTTAATGGAGAAAAGATAAAATTTAGGTACTCTCTAAGCATATTTATTACTATATTCTTAACTGTTTTATTTTTGTCTCAGAATATAGTTCTTTATTTTATAGAATTCCAAAATACAGTTTTAGGAAACTTTGCTTTAGGGTTATTATCTGCTTTTATAGCATCATCAATCTCTTTATCATTCTATAATATCCAGCCGTTTAAGATAATATTAAAAGGAAAAAAAGACATAATAATTAAAAAGACAAATGTTTTAAATACTTCTCTTTTAATATCTTTTTATGAGGCAGTTATCCTTCCAATAATGATTCCGTTAATGCAGATAAATTTTGCTTTGGCAGGTTTTGCTTCAGGATTAATATCAGGATTATTGGTAACTGCATTATATAATAATATCACTGTAAAAGTAAAATGGAAATAAAATTTTTAGGCACATCAGCAGCATTGCCGACAAAACAGAGAAACCCGACAGCAGTTTTTTTTAGCTGCAAAAATAATAATATTCTTATTGACTGTGCAGAAGGAACTCAGAGGCAGTTTAGGATAGCAAATATTCCTTTAACAAGAATAAACAAATTGCTGATTACCCACTGGCACGGAGATCATGTTATTGGAATACCAGGATTGATTCAAAGCTTAGCAATAAACAACTATCAAAAAACTTTAGAAATTTACGGTCCAAAAGGAACTCTAAATTTCTTCAAGAATATAAGGACTTGGTTTTACTTTCCTTTAAATATAGATGTAAAAGTTAAGGAAATCGGAGAGGGGAAATTCTTTGAAGATAATGATATTGAATTAAATGCTTATAAGTTAGACCATGATGTTCCTTGTTTAGGCTATGTTTTAAAAGAAAAGGATAGAAGAAACATCGATTTAAACTATCTAAAAAAATTTGGATTAAAACAACACCCAATTTTAAAGGATTTGCAGAAAGGAAAAGACATAATCTGGAAAGGAAAGAAAATTTCAGCTTCCAAAGCAACTAAGGTGACAAAGGGAAAGAAGGTTTCTTTTATAACAGACACGAAATACACTCTTAATGCAATTAAGGCTGCTAAAGACTCAGATTTATTGATTTGTGAATCAACGTGGAAAGATGAACTAATAAAAAAAACAGAAAATTTTAAACACATGACTTCAAAGCAGGCAGCAGAGATTGCAAAAAAGGCTAATGTTAAAAGATTAATATTAACTCATTTCTCCCAGAGATATAAAGACACAAAGGATATTGAAAAGGAAGCCAAAAAAGTCTTTAAGAATGTAGTCTGCGCCAATGACTTTGATGAGTTTAAGGTTTAAAATAACTATTTTTCATTAGGCTCTACTGTAATCACTATATGCTTTTTATCAGGAACAGAAACGTAAATGTTTTCTCCAGCCTTTAAATCAAGACTCCTAATTATGTTCTTATTAAAATAAGTTCCCAATCTGTCTTGAGACAACTTAACTATTTTTTGTTTTATCTTTAAAGGAGTTTCTTTAGCTTTTAATTCCAAAAGTAATTTATTAGAAGTTTCTTTTTCAAAATCCACATAATCACATTTTTCACATTGATAACTAATAGCTTTATTTCTAGCTCCTTCTACCTCAACTTCCACTTTAATAAGACTTGATTTGCATTTTGGGCATTTCATTTTCTTCTTTTAGCATTTATAACATAAAGATCGTTGTTTCTTAATTCGCATAGTAAATAATATCTATAATCTTCGATTTCTAATTTAGTGCCTTTTTTCTTCATATTTTTTGCTGATTTGAATATAATGCTTACCACTTCACTCCAAGGAACTTCCCTTTCATGGTTTTCTACATAATGTTTATCCTTTTTAATGGATTTAAAATATACCATAAAACCATCTTCTTGACTACAGTTTTGTAGTATAAAGTACTATATAAACGTTTTGTTTTTATTATGATTTTATTAGAATTTAAGAATGTAGTCTGCGCCAATGACTTTGATGAGTTTAAGGTTTAATTATCAATACAATAAGAATAGTTAATTTTCAAATTAAACAACTTCAGCTAATAGCTTTCTTTTGCTTTTCTTGACTTTTTCCATTAAATTTAATTTTTTTAATAATTCTTTATACCTATTCCTGATTGTAACTTCAGTAACTCCAGCTACATCAGCAACTTCCCTTTGAGTTCTCTTCTCATTATTCAGTAAAGCAGCAACATATAACGAGGCAGCTGCAATTCCAGTTGGACCTCTTCCAGAAGTTAATTCAGAATTTTGAGCTTGTTCAAGAATCTCAACAGCCCTGCTTTGCGTTTCTGCATTTAATTTTAAGGCAGATGCAAATCTTGCCAGATAATCAACTGGATTTGAAGGTAGTATTCTTATTCCTAATTCTCTTGTTATAAATCTGTAAGTTCTTCCAATTTCTTTTTTGTCAATTCCAGAAGCTTCTGATAATTCATCTAATGTTCTAGGAACTTCATGCCTTCTGCATGCAGCATATAATGCTCCTGCAACAACACTTTCCATAGATCTTCCCCTTACTAATCCTCTTTGGACAGCTAAAGTATAAATTCTGGCAGCTTCTTCCTCAACTGATTTTGGTAGTTTTAAATAAGAGCTTACTCTTTTCAGTTCTGCTAGAGCTAATTTTAAGTTTCTTTCAATAGCAGTTGATATTCTATACTGCCATTTTCTTAACCTAAAGAATTTATTCCTCTCTTTTCCAGATAATTTGTAAATATCCTGCTTCTGGCCAACATCAGTGCCTAAACCGCGATCAAACTTGGTCCAACTTAAAGGAGCTCCAGCCCTTCTTCTTTTCTCTCCCTGCTCAGAATCAAATTCCCTGTGCTCTTGATCAAAATCTACAACTCTTTCCTCTATTACCAATCCACATGATCTGCAGATTACTTCTCCTCTGTCTTTGTCAAAAATTAGATTAATGCTTCCGCATTCAGGACATTTCTTTACATAAGTCATTTTGTCTCCAAAAATAATATTTATTTAAAACCCCCTAGTAAAGGCAAAACCTTTATAAACAAGAATAATAACTAATATATAAAGCTTTCGATATATTTATATAGAAATTTCACTCTTTTATTAAAATTCCGTTAACATGAGGCAATTGTCCTGGTCTTGAAGTTATCCTGACTCTGCCTTCCTCTGTTTCCACTACAGCTCCCTTAGTGATAATATTTCTTTTAACAAAGTTTCTATTAGCAGAATTCTCGACTACAGTTTTAATTTTTAGCTTTTTATATTTTTTCTCGGCAGGATCATAAACATTAACTATATCAATAGTAAGCAAAGCTTTTTTTAAATCTCCTCCTCTGGTTCTCAATTGCAAAAACGTCTTTTTATTGACTTTAGTATTGGAAGGCAATCTCCCTAAGCTATGGAGTCTTTTGGTAAATGATGATTTGTTAAGCCCTCCGCTTACCTTCCTCTTCCCTCTAGTTTGTATTACTGACATAGGCAATTAAAGCTAAAGAAACATTTAAATACTTTACTTTTCGGCTTTAAATAAAATGGAATCAGAAAGACCATTAGATGTTTTAAACCAGTCAAGAGGCAAAAGAGTAATTGCTGAATTAAAAAACAACAAGCAGTTCGTAGGCACTTTAAAGGCATTTGATATTCACATCAATACAGTTTTGGCAGATGCTGAAGAAAGAGTAAATGGAGAAACAACAAGAAAAGTTGGATTAGTCTTTTTGAGAGGAGATACTATAGTTTTTATATCCCCAGCTTAACTTTTTTCTAGAAAATGACAAAAGGAACATACTCTATGGGTAAGAAAATGCATCCTCTGCATTTTAGATGCAGAAGATGTGGAAACAAATCTTACCATAAAAAAGACAAAGTATGCTCATACTGCAGCTATGGCAAATCAACAAAGATGAGAAGTTATTCCTGGCAGAAAAAGCATTGGCAGGAAAAGTAGTTGATTAAATAACCTTTCTGGAAAGGCAAAAATAATAGGAACATTTAAATACTACTTATTACAATAATGTAATATATGTTACAAAAAAGTAGTATGCAACTTGTTGCGGAATTTTTTTATCGCTTTCCAAATAGAGAGCATACATTAAAGGACGTAAGTGATTACATAGAAATTGCCCACACATCAGTAAAACAAAATATTCAGAAATTAGTCAAAATGGGATTGATTCAGCAGAAGATAGAAAAAAAAGGAAAAAGAAAATTTCCAATATACAAAGCAAATAAAAATGATAAATTGTTTATTCAGTACAAAAAATTATATAATTTACAATCAATAATAGAATCAGGAATAATACAATATATTGAGGAAAAACTAATACCAAAATGTGTGGTGGTATTTGGCAGCTATCAGCGAGGTGAAGATACAGAAGAAAGTGATGCTGATTTGTTTGTGGAAAGCAAGAAAAGCAATCTCCAATTAAAGCTATTTGAAAAAAAAATAGGAAGAAAAATTGAGCTTCACTTCAACGAGAATTTTATATCTTATCCTAAAGAACTCAAAAATAATATTATAAATGGAACAGTTCTTTATGGATTTTTGGAGGGCTTTAGATGATAACAAAAATAACACCTGATAAACAAAAATCACAGGCATTGCTCAAAATGGTAGAAATAACTTTAGAACGATTGGAAAAGACTGACAAGAAGTCATATCCAAGTAATACTCTCGTTGACTATTATGATATAATTCATAAGCTTCTGGAGGCAATTGCACTAAAGGGTGGTATTAAGGCAAAAGGCGAAGGATCACATTAAGAATTAATCGATTATATAACAGAACAACAGAGATTGAGTGAGCAAATACGGCAATTTTTGCAGCTATTGAGAGATTACCGCAATAGAATTTCCTATGAAGGATTTATAATTCAGAAGAATTTTATTTCAGCAAACCAAGAAACAATAAAAACTATTATTAAAAAATTAAAAGACATAGTAGAAAATTAAATGAATGAAAAAATTATGCAACAGGAAACACAACTAAAATAAGGCATCAGCCTACTAAAGTTAGAAAATAATGACCATAAAGATTTTAAGCCTGAAATTCATAGTTCAGTTTATACTTACTCAAATACTTAAGAAAAGTAAACTTTTTTATACTGTATTTTTGGTAATTCTAGCATTGTGGGAGTGCCGGAGCGGTCAAACGGGCTGATCTTTAACAGTAAAGAGCCTATGGTTTAGGCCCCAGTGGCTTAGTGCCTGCGCAGGTTCGAACCCTGTCTCCCACATAATCTTTTTATACTAGAAAAAGAGTGAGAAATAAAAGAGGATGGAAAATAAAAATATTATTTTGTTGGGAATCTTAATTATTGGAATTCTCGGTTTTTTATACTCTTCTAATATCACTAGTTATGCAACAAAAAATAGCTGTTCAGATACTGATGAAGGAATAAATTCAGTGTCTTTTGGAGAATGTAAAGCGAAAGGTTTTACATATTCTGATAGCTGTTCAGATTATCGCATTTTATCAGAAAGATTCTGCAATACTGAAGGAAACTGCGCTTCTGTTGCTGTCAGATGTTTAACACAGTGTATTGAAGGGATATGCTTGACAAAAATTGATCCTGGAGAATATGAAGTTCATGTAGGTGATATTTATTTTATATCAGATAAAAAGATCAAGATTGAAGAAATTGATGAGGATGGAGGGGTAATTATATCTGTTAATGGTAGCAGAAGTGCAGTAAGACCTGGAGAAACTAAAGTTATTGAAGGCGTAAAATTTGAAAACTTAAAATTATCTAACCTGTTAACAAGGCCGGAAGAAATAACATTAAGGATATTATTTCCATCTTATCATGTCCTAAAATTAAAAGAAAGCATCAGCATAGACAGAGATAGTATAGATGTAAAAGAAATAAAAGCTTTTAGTTATGTTGTATTAATAGTTAATGGCAAGGATTACAAATTAGATCTTAAGAAGACTATAAGAGTTGGAGATTTTTCAATAACAAATGCTGTAATACTGGATAAATCTCATGTAATGCTGAATATCAATAAATTTGAAGATGAGGAATAAATCATATTTGCTTTAAATAAAATCTCTTAATTTTTCAGTTAGGATTATTTTAAACATTATCCAAACAAGTAGCAATATGACTCCTAAAGCGATGTAAACTGCAATGCTGGAAGAAAATGTCCCTAAGGTAAATATTAGAAAAAATAAAATCAAAAATCCAAGCATTATCGGCAAAAACTTTCCGACATTATTAAATCCAATAGATAATCCTTTTTTAATGCAGATAAAAACAGACCTGTATTGATGTAGGATTCCATAGCTGACAAATAAAAAGTACAATAAGATCAAAGTTGTTAAAATTGATGCTAAAAGAAATGCATTTAAAGATAAAATTTTAAACAAAAATATCCATATAAGGTATAAAGCTAAAAAATAAGGAAAACTAATGCTGAAAAAGCCGAAAAAGTATTTTCTTTCTATTAATTTTTTAATGTCGAACTTGTCTTTTGATATCGCATACCAGCTAATAGACTGAAAAAAGGAATATACTAAAAATACTGCTAAAGGAACTATTATTATCATAAGCCTTAATACCTCAGTACTTGTTTCTATACTAGTTAATTGATTTGAAATTTCCATAACATCTGAAATTGCCAAATTTTGGCTTTGCAGCTTATTAGCCAACTCTCCCAATCTTGGTCCATAAGTGTTTATTAAATCCAGCCTGCTTTGTATCTCCTTATATCCAAAAAAGCCTATGACAGATGTCAAAGACAGGCAAAGTAATTCTATCAAAAAGAGCCAAAATACATTTTCTTTGAATTTTTTAATTATTTTATTCTTCAACAAATTCATCCTCTAAGCATGTTGGATAAAAATCATCTAACACAAAGGTTACGCTGTTTTTAAGGACATTTCGATTTAAAGAAAAATCCCCTTTCTTTGCAGTCTTCCACTTTGAATCTTTCTCAAAGAAATTTTTAATCTCTCCATTTTTATCAATTATTAGATATCCGTGATCATCTAAACTATCACTCCTGTAGCAGATTTTAAGTGCATTTTTTAACTTTTCCTGAAATTCCGTGAGGTTTGAATCTGCTCTTCTTATATCTATTAAAGTAATTCCCTCTGGTTCAGGCTCTGGTTCAAATTGCGATGGTGAAGGACCAATATAAACAAATACTTCTCCAGCTTTAATCTTTAAAGAGACTTCCCTATCCTGAGCTGTTATTTCATTAGATTTCTTATTTTTTAATGCCCTCAAAGTTCCCAGAACAAATTCTTTCTGCTCTTCTTTTAACTCTTCTCTTTCTTCCTTAGCAGGAGGCTCTGGTGATTTTGGCGGTCTTGGAATTAGTTCCAATTGGACCAATCTTAAATATATTTTTCCCAATCTAAACTGGGCATAAGCAATTAATTCAGTATTTGCACTGCTATCAACAATAAATTCATATGCATTTATAGCTTCTTTATATTGCTCTTTAGCCTCTTCCAATTTATCTTCTTTTAAAAAATTCTCAGCTTCTTTAATAAAAAACTCTGCTCCTTTAATATTATCAATTCCTTCTCCAAATAGTTTTATTATAATCTCATTGCTTAACTTTCCTTCTCTCTCTACTAAAAACTCCTTTGTTTTCCTGTCCAAATAACCTGGAATTCCTAATTCATCTACTCCAAGAATCTCGTCTCTGGTTTGCTGATCTCTTATTTGTATGCTGTTTTTATCAAGCCAGCAAGTTCCTAAAAATCTTCCGAATCCATCTTCTCCACATGTTCCAACAGATTCCCAGTTTTCTCCTGGCCTTTGCAGACTGCATTTTCTTGTTAATCCAGTTCTTAAAAATCCAATGCCTTCAGCTGTAGCCGTCCCTAATCCTCTTTCTTCTCCAATATTAAATGTTCCTACACACTCTTCCTCAGTATCAATATTTTTCTTTATCTGATTTTCAATTATTAAATCATTTGCATAATTTAATCCGAAGCTTGTTGTTACTGTGCCAAATCCGCATTCAGTTCTGCCTTCCAGATTTACACATACTTGGTCATATCCAGTATCAGCAACGCAGTCAACAGTAAATGAGGCAAATCCTCCGACATTTATCCTTCCAACTGTCCCTCTGCATCTTTCTGTAGCTCCATAAAATCCAAGCCTAGGATCTATACTATTTTTCAAGAATACACTATATCTAATGAAATCTCTGTTGGTTAATCCTGGATTTTCACCTGCATAAATATGGTAAAATACACTGTATCTGCTCTGCTGATTTCTTTCTGAATATGGATATGTATCAAATTCAGCTGTAAACTGCGGCGGGCTCTCTGGTTTAGTAATTTGCTCTAGTACATCTGGACCTGGATACTTGTCAAATAATGCTGCTTTACAAATTTCAGATCCGACTTCATCTAAAGACTTGCCTTCAAATGCCCTAAATGAACCTGAAGCATATTCGCTTGTAAAGAAACTAAATGAATCTGCTGCATTCTGGAAAGAGGCGTCAAAGTTGGTATACTCTCCACCTCCTTCCCTATCTCCAAATAACTCATCTCCCAATAAAGATAACACTCCCTGCTTGGCATTAAATAAACTTACAAGTTCCCTCCATACTAACTCACAAACATATAAACTTCTTATTTTATCACAGATTCCAACAGACTGTCCAGTAACCTTTTGTGTCTTTAAGCACTGGTTAAATCCTTGGAACACGCTCCTGATATTTTGCAGGGAAGCCAATACTCCGCTCAAGCATATTTTTGTATCTGTTGTAGGAGTGCATAACACCAAGCTTCCGATTATTCCTGACTGTATTACATTGTTAACATGCCATCTTCCTCCTAAATTACATCTTGAAGTAGGGCACATAACTGCATCACAAGCTAGGAATAAAGTATTACAATCATCAGGATCCATGAAATCCTGGCATTGTGCCTGAGTTATTCTTCTTGTTTGTGAAACTCCAACTCTATAAGTTCCTACATTAGGGATGTTTACTCTTCCGCCAACTCCTGCTCTTTGTATTTGGGTGTTGACTCTGCCAATTGAGCCTTCTGCAAGGCTTACATCCCTTCTGTATTCTTGAGGAGGACTTCTCCAGTCTGAATTAGACACCAATAAAACATCATCTTGTGTTGGGAATAATCCATCAATGCCCACATTCCACAAACTTCTTGCTACAGGTCTGCAGAATTTGTCGTACTCTATTTGCACATAATTACCTTTTCCAATAGGAAACATCTCTGCTGCTTTGCATGTCTCGTCATACTGGATTTCTGCATCAACATAATTATCTCTTATTCCAGATGCAGAAACCTCTGCATCGCTGACAATGTATTTTGACTTTCCTTCTTCATCATATCTGTATATCTGCCTTCCCTGTTTGTCAACAATCTTACTTTCTCCAGTTAGTCCAGTAAGATCTTTTTCCTGAAGCTCAAATAAAGGAACAGGCTCTGGTGGAGTCCCCACCATAATAAACCTTGCACCAGCTGTAGTAAAAGGGACTGTTGCTAATCTAGTTATTTCGTTTCCTTCATTAAATCCATCTGGTTTTTCTTTGCTGTAAAAGAAACTCTGAACATTTGTATTATCAAACTGCGGTCTAAATTCTTTTTGGAATTTTTCATCATTCTGGTATCTTATATTTTCCAATACTAATTTCTTTGCCCTGTCAAAGCTTGCATCACCATACTGGTCTCTGAAATTTATCCATGCTATGCTTCTCTTGCTTTCATCCTGGCTTACACTATTTAGCCATGCATTATAATCCTCTAATGTTGATTTTGCAATCCTATTTTCTCTGTTTATTTTTTCTGACAATGCATCTTTCTTATCCTGAATTGCTTCTCTTTGTTTTTCAGAAAGTTGTCCTGATTTTAATAATTTGTCATACAAGTTTAAGTCTCTGACCTCTTCCTGTGTTATAACTTCCTGTTCAGTTGCATCTTCGTATTCTTCTATAGAACTATAATCTTCTATTCCATCTATGCTTCCAAGATTGTCTAATTTATTATTTTCATCAATCCCCAGATCATTGACCTCGGATATTGAATCTTCATATGCATCAATATCCTTATTTATGTCTGCGGTATTTTCAGTATAACACTCATCAAGATTTCTGTAAGTTCTTTTTGCTACTTCAGTTGTACAATGAGGTCTCCAATGATTTTCTAAAGCCTGATTTCTTGCTATTGTTCTTCCCCTTAAACCAGTAAAGAAATTTTTGATTGTAATGAATGCAAAGGTAGCTAAACAAACTTTTTTCCATGTCTCCACAATCTCACTCAAGCTTGTTATTACTGTATTTAATTGATTTATAGTAGCTTGCGTCTGATTTATTAAGTCATCAATAGTATCATCTGAAAATTTTATGGCTCTTCCCTCTATAGGAATATGCAGCGAAAGATTAGTTCTTGAGATTCCATGAGATAATCCTGGCAATACAGTTAAATAAGCTTCTTTATTAATTTTTGTTGACAATAATTCTATTCTTTCTGTATTTGAGCTGTTAATTCTTAGATTGGCAGCACGATTTAATGACAAGCTTTGGCTTACTTTGCCCTCTCTGCATCCTGATTCTCTTGGCTGGCATTGTCTAGCTAGTAAAACAGACTCTGAATCTACAACATCTAATCTCCAGTCAAAAGCATTATCAATTCTATATCCAATTTTATCAGCAATTGTCTCTCCAACTTTTATGAATGTTCTCATTTTAGTATTTGGGAATAAAAACTCAGCAGTTGGACCTTGGCCTTCTTTTAATAGTTCAAAACCAAGCAATGTTAATTCAACAAAATTATTGTTTTCAAAAAAAGGCTCTCCTTTAAATGTTGCTCCTCTTTTTGAGGTTAACTCTTTTAATTTGAAATCAATATCTCTGTTATCCAAACTTCTGTCTTTTTCTTGATACTCAGATAATAATCTTTGATAAATTCTTATTGCATTCTCAATGTCTGCTGCTGTTCCAAATGATTCATAGATCTCTGCTATTTCTTTTAATGCCTCTGCACCAGCAGTATGATTTCCCAATCCCTGTAAATCCAAATCTTGTTCTCTTGGAAAGTTAACATTGCCAAAATTGCTTACAACTTTTTCAAACTCAACTAAAGCCTTAACTCTATTTAATTTTATACTAGCTTCTTTTTTTATTGTTCCATTAATATCTTTATCATCAATAATTCTTTGATATTCTGCTATAGAGCTTGCATAATTATTGTCCAGCCTAAAAAGCCTTGCTTTTTCAAAAACATCTTTTTGTGTGATATTTGAAGAGCTGGCATTTGATTCATCAATCTTAGTGATATTTGATTCATTAGTTCTAAAAAATAGTCTGCTAAACTCAAGTGTTTCTCCAGTTTTTTCATGCCTTATTATCAAAATTTCTTCATTTTCTTTTCTCAAGAAATCTTTTACTTTCCATGACGAGTCAGGGTAAACTGACTGTCCTCTGCTTAACAATTTTTTGTCTAAATTTCCGTTAACATTTACATTAACTACTGCTTTGTCGCTTGGCTCTTTTACATCATTTAATCTTAGTCTAAATGCATCTTCTGCACCAGTAAATCCATAAAGCCTGTAAACTCCGGATATTTCTCCTGATTTTAGATTTACATTGGCAGACCTTTGCAGATCACTTTTATAAACTGATAAACTGGCGCCATCTGCTTGCACTTCATTTAACCTTATATAACCATTAACCAAGCTTCTGCTTTGTCCTAAGAAAGCGCCTTTATTCTGCTCAGCTACATTCTTCAACCAATTTTCTTCACTATTTTCTGTTAATACTAAATCCTGCTCATTTAACCCTGTTCCAGTTCCAAGGTCGTAAGTTAATACAACTTCTAAGTCAATGTTTATTATCTCAGGAACATCCTCTTCTTTTGGTATCCTGTTAATCAGAATTACCAAATAACCTAAATCATCTAAAGTTGCATGAGTTACAGTTGATCTCTCAAACCTTCCTTCAATTAATTCAGCGCCTCCAGGTCTTACCCAAGTGATGCCTTTTACATACTTCCTGTCAAGATTTGTAGGTCTGACAGCAATATTCCTTATTCTAGGAACTTCTATGAATGGATTTGTTCTTGTCCCGACTAAATTAGCATAAACAGGAATGTCATTTTCTTCTAACAAAGAGCTAATCAAAACAGTTGGCTCATATTCCTCTACTTCTATCAAGATATCTTCTGGAATTTCTTCAAAATCAATCCCTCCTTCTCCTGGAACTCTTGGACCAGAAGTTAAAGGTGAGATTCTTGTTCCAGTATCAGAATGGGATGCATAGCTTATCGGTAAGCTGATTATCAAAACCATACAAAATACTGCTATAAATTTATTTTTCATATTGCTGCAAATTGCGGCTTGATAAATCCAGGCTTGTCTTTATTTGTGCTGATTTGATCATAGGCATTCAATACAGATTCTGATGTTGAAGGAAATCCATTGTAATACATGTAAATAACTAATTTATTGTCTCTGCTCAAGTCAATTCTTGAAGGAGACCATTCAAACTCTGCACCACCGACAATTACCTCTTTCAATGATGTATCCCCAACATTAACATCAACACATTCCTGCTTTGTTGCCCCAAATACCCCAAATAAGTTTCTTTGGGGAACATCAAAGCACTTTGTTATTGTTGTTCCTTTCAATGTGATTCCTTGTGTGCTCTCTCTTATTATATATCCATCTATATTGTATATTCCATCTACCAATTGTATCTGGCTTAATTCCCCTGGATAGACTGCTGATGTGCTATAATCTGTTGTATCAAAATTTATTACAACCCTCTCATCATCAAAAGGGTCTCTTATTCCTCTGGAAGGATCAATTATTTTAATTTCATATTCTTTTGAGTAAATAGGCTCTAGAATTATAGAAGTTGAGCTTGGCTGATTAGTTGACAGCTGTACTTTTCCTTCTTTAAAACCTGCTTTCTTTCCAATAACAAAGCCATTCAAACAAGAAGGGAATCTTGCTGAAAGTGATGCGCCTCCAAGTTCATCTTTTTTTGTTTTGCCAATAGAGCATGAACTTGTCAAACATTTGAATTCTATTTCTACATCTTCTAAAGGACTTAAAGTCTCCCCAGGATTAACCTGCAATGCATCTACAGTTATTGGAGTAACTTTATTTTTACACAAATCCAAATCATCTAAAACTTCATTTTGCTGCCCTAAAACATTCATTCTAGGCTGATTATTATCTATTATTACCTGTGTTGCAAATTGGAAAGCATATCCTTCACCATCAAATGCATTATCATCTCTTAAAACAACCAAAACAGGATATTTGATATCATAAATAAAATGATAGCTGTTCATGCAGAAAAAACTGCTTCCAAATCTGGCAAAAGAATCCCTAAGATTTCCGCTTAAAGAAGTTCCAGATAAAACTCCATTTTCATTAGGCTCAACTTCCATTAAAAATGGCCAGTTTTCAGAAAAATAAAAATTAGTAGTTAATGTTCTGTAATTCCTTTTCAAATCCCATGTAAAATACTGCCTGGCGTCTTGATAATAATTAGCAGTATTTTTAATTTTTATATTTGGAACATTCAAAGATAAAATTCCTTTTAAATCTTTTTCAACATTTTGCACAGACCAGATTTTTGGAGTGCATTCAAAATCAACAAAATCATAAGGGACTTCCTTATATATAATCAAGAAATCTAATGTTTTTTCTTCTAAGAAATTAGTCTGGTCTTCATTATTTATTATATCATTAGCTAAAATATACAATCTTCCTAATGCAACATCCAGATCTTTGCTAAAACTGTTAAAATTAAAACCAACATCCTTAAAGCTGACTTGCATAGGGTAATCAATTTCTATTTCAACACTATCTTGTTTTATTTCGCTTTTTGTGTTAACTTCTCCAATATTCAATTCATAACCTTGAGATTCGAAAACCCTTACTCCATCAACACATTCTGCTAAATTTTCATTAACATAATTATTCAACTCTTGTTCTATTTGTTTTATTGTAAGCTTTTGCGATTCCTGAACACCACTTGCCTTTTCATAATACCAATAAGGAACCTTTAAATTTCTGAATATCTGTAGAGCGTTTGAGAATATATTTTTAGATGCGCTGGCAAAAACATCTTCTGGTAAATTAGCATAGCCTCCTTGCAGTCCAATAATATTAACTCCATCCCTGCTTACTTGATCTATACAAGCTTCTATAAAATTTTTTATTGGCTCTATTTGCTGTGGTACAAGCAATGATCTCTCCCTTTCTGCTTCTAGTTGTCTTTCTTTAACAGCTTTGTTTACATAGAAGAAAGTGCCTACAGAGACTAAAATTATAATTCCTATTATGATAAAAACAGTAGTTTGTCCTCTTTTCACTTAAAATAACCTCTATTTACAGTTAAAATAAACTGATTTCTTAAATTTATATAACTTCCTAATAAGGACTAGATGGGCCTGGTGAGATTTGAACTCACGACCTCCACCATGTCAAGGTGATGTATACTATTGGTTTCTTAATAAAACCAATCATAGCCACTAGACCACAGGCCCGATAAGAAAACAATATATATCAGGGTTTTAAAAGGTTTATCATGAGCCAGGAAAAAGTATGGGATAAAATAGCGGAGCAATGGCATCATTTCAGGCAGCAGAAATTCCAGCCAGTTTATGATTTTATAGAAAATTTTAAGCCAAAAAAAGGCAAGATTCTGGAAGTTGGATGCGGTAATGCAAGAAATTTAATTCCTTTTGCAAAATCAGGATTTGAATGTTATGGCATTGATTTTTCCAATAATATGTTAAGACAGGCTAAAAAATTTGCTCAAAAGAACAATGTAAAAATAAATTTCAAAAAATCAGACATGACTAAAATTCCTTTTAAAGATAGCAATTTTGATTACATTTTACATATTGCTTCTCTTCATAATTTAGAAAAAAAATGGGATAGGAAAAAAGCCTTGCAGGAAGCATATAGGATTTTAAAGCCAGAGGGATTAATGCTATTAACTGTCTGGAATAAATTGCAATTAAAATTTTTATTTAATAAAAAAGATGTTTATATTCCATGGAAATTAAAAGGAGAAAAAATTCCTAGATATTATCATTTGTTTGATTACTTTGAATTAAGAAAATTAATTAAAAAGGCTGATTTTAAAATTATAAAATCAAATATTTTTGGTGAAAACCTAATCTTTATTTTAAAAAAGTAATTAATCTTTTTGGCAGATTAATAATTGTAAATAAGGAGCATTAGTTCCTGCCACACTGCCCTCATTGTTTACTGTAATTTCTGTAGCCGCGAAGTTGGTTACTGCTATATTCAAAGTTCCTGATTGCCTGAATGGCTTTTCTGTCCCTCCAGTAGCACCGGTTGCTTGGGCGTTGACGGTATGTTGATGTTGAGGATCTGTTATTCCGTGATTATGCTGTCCAACTGGTCTGTTTTCCTGATTTGATAAAGCTGTTCCAGCTGTTCCTGCTAAAGTTCCTCCAGAAGGCAATCCCACTATGTATCTTCCTCTTGCAGAGGTTAACTCAGTCCATCCTGAAGGGCATGAAGCTAAATTAAAAGCCATTACTGCTCCTGTTGGAATATCTGCACTTCCAGAACCAGTTGCATCTGTTCCGCATAAAATTTTTCCAGTTCCGTCTGTATCAAGAGTATCACAGTTAAGCAAAGTATTAATTTTAATACTGTCCGCAGTTACATCAGAATGAACACCAGTATCTTTATGCTCTACTTTAAGATAATCATTAAGCTTTGTGCCCCAGACTCCTGAATCTCCCCCTGGAGTCGGCAAACTTGCAGCCTGAACCAAAAATATTACTAAAATGAAAGAAGCAAACATAATTAAGGAAAATTCTAACGGTCTTTTAAAATCCCTCTTTTTTCTTTTCATGTTATTTGTATTTATTGAGTAAATTTTCAACTAAATCCTTAGGCCAACCAGCTAAAGTCAATTCCACCTTAATTTTTTCTTTATTAAAACCTTTCGCTAATGACTGTTTTATGTAATTTTCAAGATTATCAATATGTTCCTGATCATGCTCCTGCATTATATCTTTTTTATTTTTGTCCTGAATTTTATCAGTTTCTTCTGGTTTAGTGACTTGGACTTTTTCTTCTTCAGGTTTCTCTTCTTGAGGTTTTGGCTCTTCTTTTTGCTCTACTTCTTCTTTCTTCTTAAGATATTCTGATTTAACTCTTCTTATTCTAAAAATTAAATATGTCAAAACAAAAGCAAAAGCGATCAAAGCTATTATTAAAATAATCCATAACAACCAATTTGTTTTCGCAGGAACTTCAACTTTTTTCTCTATGACTATAGGACCTGGAACTTGAACAACGCATTCTCTGCTTTCCAGAGGTTTATTTAAAGTAGTTTCACAGTTATTTAAGTCTCTGCAAGATCTTATTTGTTTTCCATCAGAACATTGGCTCCATTCAATACAGTCCCATGATTCTTTACAACCCTCTTCTAAAGTATCCTGTATTATTGTCTGCTCAGTTATATTTATCTGGGTTATATTCTGCTGGATTTGAGTAATATTTTGTTGTATTTGAGTTATGTTTTGTTGAGTCTGGTTAGCAGATCCTCCATAAAATTCAGAACCATATGTTCCAGAGCCATAATCCTGTGCTAAAATTGAAAAAGAAGATAAAATAAGAATTAATAAAATGAAAAATACAAGTTTGATATTTTTAAATTGCTTCATTTTTAGCCTTTTCTGCATATTAAATACTGTATATATGGGGCATTAGTTCCATCTACAGAACCAGCATCATTTATTGTAATATCTGTTACCTTTGAGCCTGTATTGCTTCCTACTGTTCCTTGTGTTCCCGCGGCAACATTTGCTGCATTAGCGTTCATTGCATCATTATAGCTATGGAAATGCCCAGGATCTGTTATTCCATGATTATGTTTTCCTACTGTTCTATCTTCTCCATTAGATAATGCTGTTCCTATTGTAGTCCCTTTTGTGCCACCAGAAGGAAGCCCAACAATATATCTTCCTCTTGCAGATGTTAACTCAGTCCATCCTGAAGGGCATGAGTCTAAATCAAAAGCCATTATCGCCCCAGAAGGTATATCTGCAGTAAAAATTCCAGCTTTATGTGTTCCATCTGCATTGTGCTCTAAAGTTAAATAGTCATTAAGCTTTGTGCCCCAGACTCCTGAATCTCCCCCTGGAGTCGGCAAACTTGCAGCCTGAACCAAAAATATTACTAAAATGAAAGAAGCAAACATAATTAAGGAAAATTCTAACGGTCTTTTAAAATCCCTCTTTTTTCTTTTCATTAATAATCCTCTCTATAGAATGTATGCAACATATTTCTATATAAAACTTATTGTTTTAGCAGAATAAAAGCCACTGACCGGATTTGAACCGGCGACCTGCTGCTAACCTGAATTTTATACAAGGCAGCTGCTCTACCAGTCTGAGCTACAGTGGCATAGAAAAACTTTAGTCTAAGACTATTAAAAAGCTTACTATTTTACCAGTAGATAGGAAAGTAAATTGATTTAAGAGATAGTATGGTTCTATTAATAAAATTCTATCTTTAATTCTCACTCAATTTTAAGAAAATTTTAGAGAAGACTAAATTTGGATTGTGATTTTGTAAAAATAACTAGAAAACGAAAGAGTTCCAACTAGAACAATTCTATAACCAATAGAATTAACAATTACGTTGGAGGATCTTCAAAAGCTACTTTGTAAAGAACAACTGCAAATAGTTTAGATGTGATTATTGGCTTTTCTGACAATCTCCCATAAAGAGATAAAGAAACACAAATATTCACTAAAACCCAAAGATTGTATAAACATACTGAAAATAGGAAATAAAATAATCTAATATGATAATTTTTAGTAGTAGTTTTAGCTTTAAAGTCATGATCAAATTGTCTGTACCCTGTTTCAATTCCCCATCTTTTAGAATACCAAGTGTAAAGATAATGTGCTAATTGTTCAGGAATATAAAAATTAGTAATAAATGCCCTTTTAATACATTCTTCATCATCTACGAGAATTAAATTAACAATAGCTTTATTTTCGTGTTGCCCTATCTCGAAATTTTCAATAAACCTTGATTTGCATTCTTCAGATTTTCTCATCCAAGCTTTTACAGTTTCGCTTCTGACTTTAGGCATAATGAATTTTACTTTGTGGGATTTAATTACATTGATTACTTTTGGTTTATCAAACCCTCTGTCCAAATATGCTTTATCTATATGCACTTTTTGTTTAACTCTCTCAAGACTTTCATTAATTAAATTTTCAATACTATCTAATTTATGAATAGGAATAGCATCAATAGTAAATCTCTGTCCACCAACTACTATTGAGCATGTTAAAAACTGATAGAAATGTGTTGTTCCTCTTTCATGCTTTCCTTCTGTTACATAAGAACCATTCTTGTTACCATAATATGGAATTTTATGGACATCAAAAGCAATATCTGCTTTTCTTTTGTTTAATAATTTGTAATTCTGTTTAGTAAAATTGAAGATTACATCAAATATAGAGATGAACATTTCTTTTATTTTTTCTACTGATTGCAGTTTAGAGAAATGATAAAGCATTAAATCTCCAGAAGGAGCTTTAGCATCAGGATATAATTCTTGAAATGTAGAAGAACCATTTGTAGTAAAATCATGAGAATAAGCAATATGGACTAAGACGTCCAATAAATCTTTAGTTGTGAACTTCCCATTTTCCTTAATTTTAATATCAATTTGTGGATAAACTAATTTCTTTACTAACTTTGTGGCTTCGTGAAGTGCTTTTCTTTTTTCTCGCTTTTTATCTTTCTTATCTTTGATTGCTTTATTGACTAATTCTATATCTAGGACAATGCCTTTTTGAGTTGCTATTCTTAGGACTTCTTTAGAAATATTATCTAATTGTAATTTTAATTCATCATCAATTTTATTCTTGAAGAATTTGTTAAATGCTCTTTTTGTTGGAAATTCCAATTTATTATCCTTATTTCTTGAAAATCCAAGTTCAAAAGCATCAGACTCGTTATTTTCTAAATGCTCAATTAATTTCTCATAATAATGAATGCCTTTTATTCTTCTGTAAATATAGAGTTTAATCAAGCTTTCAGGAGAGAATGTTGATTGTCTTTGTTCTACTAATTTTAAGTTTAATCTCTTAAGTATAGAAGAGGTTTTAACCCATTTCTCACTAACAGACTCAAAAGTTTTATTAAGTTCTCTTCTTATTTTTTCTATTGTAGGGTTCATCACGGACTCTATTATCAGGAGAGAGGATCTTTGCGGAGAATCTCTCTTGATACTCTATTTATTTATGTATTGTATATGTATACTAATATATAAACCTTTCTATTCTGTAATGGATAAATTTATATATATGGATAAGATACATAATTTACCATGACTAAGACTTTACCTGCTTGGGAGATGAAGTGTTATTCTGCATTATGGAAAAAATTCAGAGATAGAGAATTTACCAATATAGAAGCCCAGAAAGAATTAGAAGTTGACGATCCCCATAAAGTTAGTGTTTTATTCTATAACCTTAAAAGGAAAGGCTGGATGGGCATAAAAAGGTCTGAAGAAGACAAAAGGAAGAAGGTTTACAAACTTGTTAGTCCAGAAAATGCAGTGGGAGAATTAGAAAATGAGTGATACAACTTTTATTACTAATAAAGGAACTGATACTTTAGAAAATCATTTTAAAATTTTAATGAAGAATACTAAAGCTTTTGATTGCTTAGTTGGATACTTTTTTGCAAGTGGATTTTTTAGAATTTATAAAGAATTAGAAGATGTAGATAAAATAAGAATTTTAGTTGGAATAAGTACAAATAAACAGACATTTGATATGTTAAGTTCTGCAAGAGATACTCAAATTAAATTAAAAGATTCTGCTTCTGAGATTAAAAAAGAAATAGAGAATCAAATAATTGATGAATATGAAAATTCTAAAGATATTCTTGACGTAGAAGAAGGCACAAATAAGTTTATTGAATGGATTAAATCTGGTAAACTAGAAATTCGTGCATCTCCTCATCAAGATGTACACGGAAAAATATATATTTTTACTTCTAAAGGAGGAGGTTTTGGAGATGAAGGAAGAGTAATTATGGGTTCAAGTAACTTAACTGACGCAGGTCTAAACAGGGTAAATGAAATTAACAAAGTAGAAAAAAGAAAAGAAGATTACGAATGGGCATTAAATTATTTTAATGAATTATGGGAAAATTCTATAGAAGTCTCTGAAAGATACGTACAAACTATTAAAAGTAGAACATGGATGAACAATGA